>Ga0164296_1001703_pt1 | contig 22785 bp, 17 predicted proteins | sample GEODES057metaG_FD_113533 | JGI IMG/M metagenome (GOLD analysis project Ga0164296, IMG submission 113533) | Dystrophic lake water microbial communities from Trout Bog Lake, Wisconsin, USA - GEODES057 metaG | ecosystem: Environmental > Aquatic > Freshwater > Lake | place: USA: Trout Bog Lake...
AGACAGGAAAATTGGTCAGAAGAAAAGAAGAAAACAACTCGGCATATTGTTCACCTAAGTTTTGCTTTGCTATTTTTATTGTTTGTAATGATATATAAATGGGTTGATAATCCGAGCATGATTGGCGTTATTTTGAAGGTGGCTACTTATACTTATGGTCCCCTTTTGGGATTGTTTGCGTTTAGTATCCTAACAAAAAGGTCGGTAGCTGATAAATTTGTTCCATTGATTTGTATCGCTTCACCAATTATATGTTATGTTTTAGATAATTTTCAAAAACAATTATTCGGCACATTTGAAATAGGCTTAGAATTGCTTGTTATCAATGGATTACTCACTTTTATTGGCTTGCTTTTCATTTCAAAGAGACAAGTTTTGGTATAAATTATGGTAATAAAAAGTCACGGAATGGGTACATGTTGCTGCTAAATGTACCCATCCAGCGGCACAGTAATTATATTTTGGAATGATATTTTTAATCAATCACAATAAATATGGACATTGTAAATCCTTTGGCAGAAGCTTATGCCAATTTAATAACCTCGGATGAAGATGAATTATTGCACGAAATAAACAAGCAAACAAGCCTGAAACATCCCAAGGCACACATGCTTAGTGGTAAAGTACAAGGGCAGTTTTTAACATTTATAAGCACTATACTTCAGCCAAAATACATATTGGAGATAGGCACTTTCACGGGCTATAGTGCCTTGTGTTTGGCTAAGGGCTTGCAACCTGGCGGTGAATTGCATACCATAGAACTGCGAGAAACCGATGCAGAAACCGCTCGGGCATATTTTAACCAATCAAAACAAAAGAACGAAATACATTTGCACATCGGATACGCCCTGGAAATAATTCCTGACTTACCATTCTTTTGGGATTTGGTTTTTATTGATGCAGATAAAACTGGGTACATAGATTATTACGAAATGCTAGTACCTAAATTGAGTAAAAAAGGATTGATTATCGCTGATAATATGCTTTTTCACGGGCAGGTTTTAGAAGAACCAATAAAGGGTAAAAATGCAATAGCTATTGATGCTTTCAACAAGCACATTGCAAAAGACGAACGGACAGAACAGGTTTTATTGCCGTTTAGGGATGGATTATTATTAATTAAAAAGAAAGAATGAAGGGGTTATTGGTAATGTTTTTTTGTTTTATGTCAATTTGGTCAATGGGTCAGGATAAAACCCAGGCTTATATTGATATGTATAAAAATATTGCCATTGCCGAAATGCAACGTACAGGGGTACCTGCGGCAATTACTTTGGCACAAGGAATAGAAGAAAGCGGCTGTGGCGAAGGGGAGTTGTGCAAGATGAGCAACAACCATTTTGGTATAAAATGCAAAACAGAATGGACTGGTGGCAAGGTGTATCATGACGATGACGAACGAAGCGAATGTTTTAGAAGTTATGCTTCGGCACAAGAGAGTTTTAGGGATCATTCAGACTTTTTAAAAACTCGTGAACCTTATGCTTTTCTTTTTGATTTAGACCCAAAAGATTATAAGGCATGGGCAAAAGGATTGAAGAAAGCTGGGTATGCAACTGAAAAAGATTATCCTCAAAGACTAATTAAGGTTATTGAAGATTATAACCTTAACCAATACACATTATTAGCTATAAACGGGCCTAAAATAATCAATGATTCTGATGCTTTAACAAACCAAACGCCTGTTGAAATTCCAAAAGACACTGCCATTAAGCATGATACATCTACGGCAAACACCATAGTTAAGGATACCGTTTTGGGAGAATTGATTATTCCTATCTCAAAGCGCAAATCGGCCATTGCTGAAATTGCGCCAATAGAAAAGAAACAGGATTCTGTTACTATTATAAATCCAAACATGGGTATTGTCGCCGTTAATGATACCTTTAAATCAATTTATCCCGCTAGTGTTTTTGCTCTCAATCATACCAAAGTTGTTTATGTTCAGGAAGGGACAAGTTTATTGTCTATTGCAAGCCAATATAATATAGCACTTTCAAAACTTTTTGATTTTAATGATATGGATGAAGAGGAGGTGACTAAAACAGCGCAACTTATTTTTCTCGAAAAGAAACAAATAAAAGGTGGTTCTGATGTACATATTGCTAAGGCAAATGAATCGCTGTTTGATATTAGTCAGCAAGAAGGGGTGAGGCTAGAGAAAATTTTGGAATATAATAAACTAAAAAGGGAGAGTTTTGTAAAAGTAGGGGATAAGATTTTATTACGTCCGATTGCTACTTATGGATTAAACAAATAAACTTTTTTTAATAAAAAAATAATGATATGAGTGCCATTACTGTACACGACAAAGAATTTGTTCCTTTTATTGCAGAGGAAACTATACTTCATAAGATTAAAGAATTGGCTGGTAAGCTAAACAAAGAATACAAGGATAAAAAACCCTTGTTCATTGCGGTGTTGAATGGTTCTTTTATGTTTGCTAGTGATTTATTTAAGGAAATTACCATCGACGCGGAAATCTGTTTCATCAAGTTGGCTTCATACAAAGGCACACAATCAACGGGGCATGTTGTAACGGCTATCGGGTTGGATATCGATGTAACAGGGAGGCATGTAATTATAGTAGAAGACATCGTTGATACAGGCAAGACACTTCATTCTTTTCTACCTCAGCTACAAAATCAACAACCAGCTTCTTTAAAAATTGCAGTATTGCTACATAAGCCAGAAGCACAAATTTATCCTCTTCCAATTGATTATGTATGCATCACTATATCCAACAAGTTTGTCCTTGGGTACGGGCTTGATTACGATGGACTAGGTCGTAACATTAGGGAGATATACCAACTTAGTGAAAAAAAATAAATTGTAGGTAGTGTAATTTTTTATTAATAAGCTGCGGGTTCTCCTTTAAAAATATTGATTATAGTCATGAAGATAATTTTGATGTCTAGCATCAAAGACCAATTTTCCATGTACCAAATATCATGTTCTATTCTTTTCTCCATCATTATAGTTTCAGAGGTTTCGCCTCTATAACCTCTTACCTGCGCCCATCCTGTTATGCCAGGTTTCATAAATTGCCTTAGCATAAATTTATCTACTATTTGGCTATATTCTTCCGTGTGCTTCAGCATGTGTGGTCGTGGTCCTACTATACTCATATTGCCAATCAATACATTAAAAAACTGCGGAAATTCATCCAAACTTGTTTTTCTGAGAATCCGTCCAACAGATGTAATCCTAACATCATTTTTTGTAGCTTGAAGTAAGTGGCTATCTTTATTTACAGTCATACTTCTAAACTTAAAACACCAAAACGGTTCGTTGTCCCTTCCGCTTCTCAATTGTTTAAAGAATACAGGTCCCCTAGAATTTATCCTGATTAGAATACTAATAATTGGGATAAGCCACCACAAAACCAAGGTAATGACAATTACGCTAAACAGAATATCAAAAATGCGCTTCTTAACTCTATTTTTAAAATAGTGTAACGGTTCTGGCCGATGGCTTACAATAGGTATATTATCAAAGTATTCTAGTTGGTAAAAATTAGAAGTCACACTATTTGAAGGGGTAACAAACTTTACCCGCACACAATTTTTTTCGGCAGTCTCAATTAAGTCCTGAATAGCTTCATTTTGATCGGGAAGTATTGTTGAATATATTTCATGTATATTGTTGTCGATTGCGTACTCAACACAATCATCAAGTTTTCTTTCAATACTCTCCCCCCCACCCGCTTTCATTGTAGAGTTTACATCCAAAAAACCTTGGAATGAATAAATAGCTGTATTGTCAATAAAATAGTTTGCCAATTTTATTCCAACCTCGTTATGACCAACAATAGCTATTCTTTTATTTAAATTAGACTTCTTTGCAATGAATTCAATAATGTATGTTAGATAAATACGACTCATTGAAAGCAAGAATACAAGAAGTACGGCACTAGTAAATAATACATTATAGCGCACGTGAATATTGTAGAAAAATAAAATAAACGAAGTGAAAAACACAAAATGTAGCAAACAGGTTTGTATGGTACCACGCAATATTTTTTCAATTGACCGCATGGTGTCGTTATTGTATAAATAAGTGATAAAGCTTGATAATAACCAGCTTGCATTAAATACTAATATGGTAGGTACAAAAAACTGTGGATTTAACGTATCTCCCCATGAAGTAATAAGATAGGTAACGAAATAGGTTAGATTGATAATCCCAAAATCGCTACACAAAAGAGATAATTTAAGTAAATATGTATTGTTATTGTTCATAAGCGACATGTATATTCGCGGCAAGATAACATAAAAAAATAATTAACAAAATCTTTTTTTAATCTTTTTTTAATAAAAGGCTCAATTACCTTGAAAATTATAATTGCTAAATCAATTTATAGCTTACCCAATATTTAATAAATTGTTACACTTCCGATTGAAACAAACAAAAATGCAGCCAATACACAACTGGTATCAACTGCACCCTTTTTCCTTTTTATTAAACTACTTTACGGTTGTTGTAAGACAATCTTTCTTATTGTACTTGCACCAATTGTGAAGTCTCTAAATTATTTGAAGACCCATTAATTGTCAGTTCAACAGAAAGGTTTATATAATTTTACAATCTTTTCTGCCTTTTCTATGCCTCTGTGGCAATAGTTTTATTTTATTGTTTTTTAGCCAATCAACGCATAATCAAAGAAAAATCCATTAAAACAAAAATTTATTTTAAAATATTATTACACAATCTTTTAAACCAATCATAATCTGTAACTAATTACAGGGCAACACTATAGGTTCATTTAAAAATAAATAATTATCAATAATTTATAAAAATAAAATAAACTAAAAATAAATAATTGAAACTTATATCGAAAAACAATAGTAGATTACATTTTTTTTATTAAATAATGCTTGCAAAAACAAATTTGAAATGTCTAGAATTAATCCAGCAGTTTCTTTTACAGAAAAAATCACCTTACAAACAGCCTGTTTTAAAAAGCATACTGATGATGGCACGGGGAGTATATTAATACCATATCTTACTGAGAATAGTATTGATTTTGTGGCTGATGTGGCGAAAGGGGTAGAGGCGGTAGCATTGAATGTTAGTGCTACCAGTTTGCTTGGAAAAAGTAAAAAAGCCACACAAGACCGTAACAAAAGTTTTAAACCAGCTTGGAAAACATCTTGTTTGTGGGTTCAGTTTTTGAAAACTTTGTTTATAGACGATACAGCGCAACTATCCGATTGGGGAGTACCTGTGGATGCGGATGGAAAAATTAAATACCCTGCACCATTCAAAGAAAGGGCTGCCATTACTCAAGCAATCATTACTAAGAATAATTCTTATACAACCACTCCGAGCCCGTTACAAACGTATATTACTAACAACAATAATAATCTCGTTACTATATCTACTAATATTACCAATGCTTTGGCTTTTGATATTAGTCGTAAAGAACAAAAAGCAAATTCCGTAAAAGCTACACAAGACAGGGATAAAGCCTTTGACCAACCTTTTATTAACCTTACGGGGATAGGCAATTATTTAGTAACCTTGTTTCCGACTAGCCCGAAAGATGTTGCCTTGTGGGGCTACGATGAAGTGGATACTAAAGTGCCTGCTAAGGTTAGAATGGTTTCTCTTTTTCCTACAAACAAAAAATTGATAACAGGTATTGAACTTGGTACAGAGTTAATTAATCTCGGATTGAAAGATATTGTCGTTGCCGCAGGGAAAAAAGGACTAGGGGTTACAACTACTCTGCCACCAGGGGGAACGCTAGGCATGAACAAGGGGTATAGTTCAATAGTAGTTACCAATCCAGCAACTATTGGTGCTGCTAAGTTTTCAGTAGTAACAAAATAGATAGTATTCCTAAAAAGCTCGCTCGCACCTTTCAAATTACTTTTCGAGTGGTTTAATTAACCTATTTTACGTTCAATTTTACACACTTAAAGCTTTATTCTACACACTTCTTTGACATTTGTACATACAATTCGTACTTTTTCGTGTGATATTGTCCAAGAAGTATATATAATTGTCCAATAAGTGTGTACAATTGCCCAAGAAGTATGTATAATTGTCTAAGAAGTATGTACAATTCTGCGAATTGTGTGTACGATTTTAATGATTATAAGTTCTTTTGAAAGACATTAGAAACTAGTCATCTTAGGATATTGTGAATGTCTTTATGCAATTGGGTTCTTGCCCAACAAAGCAACCGTATCTATAGCAATAATTTCTTTACTTAGTTAAAATTACCTACAACTCCTTAGAAAGTCGGTCATATCTAAAGCATACAATATTTTTATCTTGCTTTATACAGAGAAATACGATTTATTTGCACAAAATAAAATATACAAACAAAAACAATTACCGTTTAGCTTGTCGGTTTTATTGATAGAAACATAAAAAATAATAGATATAATGCATATTCGTAAAAGAACAACTTGTAGGGTTTGCGGCTCGCACTCATTGACGCCAGTGATAGATTTAGGTCCCCAATATTTGCAGGGGTCGTTTGTAAAGCCAGGAAAAGAAATGCCATCTACACGCAAAATAAATTGCACGTTGGTACGCTGCAACCCTCAGTTGGACGAAAACGCTTGTGGACTCTTGCAAATGCAGCACAGTGTGCCTCCCGAAATATTGTATGCGGCTTATTGGTATCGTAGTGGCACCAACAGTACCATGCGCAATCACCTAAAAGGAATTGTGGACACTGCTCTCGATTTATTAAAAAAAGATAACGGCAATGTATTGGACATCGGTTGCAACGATGGCACCATGCTCGGCTATTATCCTGCGGGATTTAAGAAGTTTGGTTGCGACCCTAGCGATGTTGCCCAAGAAGTAAAGGACGCCACGGTGGTACAAGACATTTTTCCATCGGCAGAAATGCTTAGGGTGATTGGCGATAAGAAGATGGATGTGGTTACTTCGATAGCCATGTTCTACGATTTGGAAAGTCCAGTTGATTTTGTAAAAAGCGTAAAGAAAATATTGTCTCCGGAAGGTATCTGGATTTTCGAGATGAGCTACATGCCGCACATGCTCGAATTGGATAGCTACGATACCATCTGTCATGAGCACCTGGAGTTTTATAGCCTTGCAGTGTTGGAGAAAATAGCTGCCATGGCAGAAATGAAAATCTTCAAGATTTCGTTCAACGACATCAATGGAGGCAGTATCCGTTGCTATGCCACCCACAAAGAAAGCAGCCATTATTTTATTCCAGAGAATTATAAGCTGATGAACGACATCAGGCAGAAAGAATTTGATTTGGAATTGGATACTGACAAGCCTTATGTAGCGTTTCAGTACAGGATTGAAAAAGTGAAGAAAGAATTGCACGATTTATTGCTAAAATTGAAGCAAGAAGGCAAAAGGGTACACATATACGGGGCATCCACCAAAGGAAATACCATTTTGCAATGGTGTGACATCAACAATATGTTGGTGGATTACGCAGCAGAAAGGAATCCTGATAAATATGGTGCCACTACATTGGGCACAAATATCCCCATCATCAGCGAGGCAGAAAGTAGGGCAATGAACCCCGACTATTACTTGGTATTGCCTTGGCATTTTAAAGAAGAATTTGTTGAAAGGGAGAAAGAAGCCTTGGAAAAAGGAACTGGTTTCATATTCCCGATACCAACAATAGATATTTATAAAAAGTAAATGCTTGGCACCTACCCAAAAAGTATAGTATGATTGAAAAGAAAGTTCTTTTTGTAACCCACGGAAAGAAACAATGCGGTGTTTATGAGTTTGGAGAAGATATATTCAATGCGATAAAACTGTCTAAAAAATATAATTTTGTAAAAGCAGAGTGTGATTCCCTCAAAGAACTAAAGGAAGCTATTGCAAAGCACAATCCTCAAGCAATTATTTATAATTATACGCCCTCTTCTATGGGATGGCTAACCTCAAGAGCTTTTAAAAGTGTTGTAAAAAATAATATAGCCGACATAAAAGCCATTCAAGTAGGTATAATACACGAGGCAACTCAAAAAGTGGCGGATAATGCTACTGCATATCGCAATAAATTCATTATCAAAGAGCCAAGTAAGAAAGTAATTAATTCAATTTTCGACTATTATATAGCTTCAGACCCCACTTTACTACTTCAAAATCCCTTGGTTTATAAGACCGGGCGATTAATTGAGGAATATAAAACAACAACTGTTAGCCCATTAATACCTACCATTGGTAGTTTTGGTTTCGGCACATTCAATAAAGATTTTCAAGGGCTGGTTAAACGGGTTCAAGACGAATTTGATGAAGCAATAATCAATTTAAATATCCCTTTTGCTCATTATGGTGACAGCGATGGGAGTAGGGCTAAACAAATTGCAGCGGAGTGCAAGGCAATCATAACTAAACCTAAGATTACCTTAAATATTTCTCATGATTATTTGAACAAAGAACAACTTTTTGATTTCCTTTCAAGAAACAGTCTTAATGTTTTTCTTTATAAAGATGGTCCGGATAGGGGGATTTCTAGTGTTATTGACTATGCAATTGCAGTAAAGAAGCCAATTGCTGTTTCTAACTGTTCAATGTTTAGGCATATACTAAAAGCAAATCCATCTGTTTGTGTTGAAAATACATCTTTAAAAGCGATTATCAAAAATGGGTTCCAACCATTGGAAAAACTCTCCTCCGATTGGAATAAAGAATGTATAACATGGGAATATGAAAGGATATTGGATTCTGTGATAGCCCGGAGTGCATCAAATAGCAATAATGTTTTACCTAAGGGCGTTAAATCAAAAATCAATAAATTCTTTACACTACCTAATAAAACATTTACTTGGTTAAGAAATTCTGATAAAGAGAACGATGATGATATGACCGTCATTGAATCTTCGTATACACCAGTAAATAGTGATGGATTTAATAGGATATTGGATAATAGTGCAAGGGCTATTTACAAGCCTTCTATTGATAAACTAATAGAATTGGTGCCTAGAACAATGTCATATAAGATTCCGGAAGCCAATGTGCAGCAAGCATTTGTTTTTGATACTGTTTTTAGATTTTTAAAAGAATATAAGTCCCCTAAATTATTATGTATTGGTAGTTATGAGGATACTGCTTCTATGTCTCTACAGAAATTAGGTTATAAAGTAGAAGAAATAGATCCGATGATCAATTACTTTCTACAAGAATATTACACTAAACCAACAACGCAAAGGGAATCTTACGATATAATATTTTCTACTTCAGTAATTGAGCATGACCCAGATGATAAATCTTTCATAGAATGTATGGAAGGGCTTTTAGCACCTGGAGGTATTGGTGTTTTGACTTGCGATTACAAAGATGGTTGGAAGAAAGGAGATCCTAAGCCAGAAGTTGATGCGCGTTTTTATACAAAACATGATTTAACGACACGACTTGTTGGTTATTTGAAATCTTCCGAATTAATGGATACTCCAAATTGGGATTGTGACAATCCCGACTTTCTATTGGCTGGAATTTACAGGTATACGTTTGCCTCCTTTGTATTCAAAAAGAATAAATAGATGCGTGCAATAATATTTGGAGCGAATGGTCAGGATGGTTTTTATTTGAATGAACTATTGCAGAAGGAAGGAATAGCTGTAGAAAAAGTATCTAGGAGAGGCAATAATATTATTGGGGATGTTTCTGATTTTTCTTTTGTAGAATCTATCATTAAAAGTACTAAGCCAGATTATATTTTCCACCTTGCAGCCAATTCTACTACTAGGCACGATGTTCTTTTCGAGAACCATCAATCAATAAGTACGGGTACATTCAATATTTTAGAGGCAGTAAAGTTGCATTCCCCATCTTCAAAAGTGTTTTTATCCGGTAGTGCCGTTCAATTTGAAAACAATGGAACACCTATTGATGAAAGTACCCCTTTTGCGCCATTAAGTCCTTATGCAGTATCTAGGATTCAGAGTGTATATGCAGGGCGGTATTATAGAAATGCGTTTGGCATCGAGGTTTATGTTGGTTATTTCTTTAATCATGACAGCCCTTTGCGTACAGAGCGTCACGTAAACCAAAAAATTGCTTATGTTGCTAAGCGTATTGCGCAAGGAAAAGATGAAAAGTTTGAGATAGGCAATATTGATGTGAAAAAGGAGTTTAATTATGCAGGTGATACGGTAGAAGCTGTTTGGACATTGGTGAATCAATCCAATATTTTTGAGGCAGTGATAGGTAGTGGTATTGCATACAGCATAAAAGATTGGTTAGATTGCTGCTTTGGTAAGGTAGGGAAAGATTGGCGGGAGTATGTGACCATCAATCAAAACTTTAAGCCCGAATATGAGATATTGGTCAGTAATCCATCGTTGATAAAGAGTTTGGGGTGGATACCAAAGGTTGATATTGCTCAGTTGGCAGAAATGATGTTATTGTAAGCTGTTGTGAATTATGAGGGTTTTAAAACTTAGTACATCATTTTTTATCGAGTACCAGTATAATACTTCCACCTAATTATAAAAGGCATTTAAAATTACACAAAGGGTACTATATTTTATGAACAAAAAAGAAAATATACTGATATTCTTTGATGGGGCGCATTTAGCTTTTTCTCCCACTACCATACAACTCTATGACGAGTTGGAAAAAACACACCACGTTACAATTATTGCACAAGACCCCGAAGTACTTAATGGACAAAAATTAAATAACAGAAATGTTGTTTACTATAAATACTTTTCAGTACCTACAAGACATTTATATTGGTTACTGTTTAAGCTGTTGCTTGTTTTTAACAAAGAAGCAAAAAAGATAAAAGCTAGTGGCTTGGGGCATAAGGACTACTTTTTCACCTATCTATTCCTAAAAAAATACCTAAAAAGAAATAAGGTAGATAGAATTATATGTTTAGATATATGCAATCTATTCTTTTGTCAGATGTTAGGTAAGAAGGTTGATTTCCTTTCTTTGGAAATAGGCAAAGATTTGAATTTGTGGCCTATGATAAATAAGGACATGATTAATTGTGTCATTACACAAAGTATTGAACGCTACAAATTCCTTTTTAATGATGAGAAGCACACGGTTTTTTATGTGCAAAATGCGCCTATTTATATCGAAAAAGAAATTTTTAAAAATAAAAAAGGGCTAATTTACACGGGTGGAGCCAATAATAGATTTGGGTTTTTCCATTGCTTGGACTATGTAAAAAAATATTCTGATGAAATATTGACTTTTCAAGGGGCTATTTTAAAAGAAGATGAAAAAAGGGTGGAAAGCGAATATGCTAATATATTAAACAATGGACAGTTAGTTGTTAATAGGGACTATATTGAAAACGATGGGATGACAGATTTCTTATCTAGATTTGAAATTGGTTTTTGTTTTTACAATTTTGATGATGAGTTCATCAAGAAAAACGCATTCAACTACCAGTCAGCACCTTCTGGTAAGATGTTCAAGTATTTGGCAGCAGGAGTTCCGGTAGTTTGTAGTGACATCATTGGGTTTAAATTTGTAGAAGAGTTTAAATGTGGTGTGCTTGTGCCAAATCTAAGTGAAGATGAAATACGAAAAGCGGTATTGCGGATAAGAGCGGATTATAATGCTTATGTAGAAAATACTGTTAAGGCTGCAAAGCACTTCAGTTTTGATAATTCCGTTAGTCACTACCTAGAATACATCAATAAAAGCTAGATTTAACTATTATATCTATTAACTGGGTTTCATTATGTCGAACAGTTCAACATTTCCCCTTGTTTCCGTCTGTATTCCAGCATATAAAAATACTAGTTATATAAAAAGACTATTCGAATCGGTTCTTGTACAGACCTATCCGAATATAGAGGTAGTTGTTTCTGATGATAGTCCCGATGATTCTGTTAAAGAACTTGCCCAATCATATCAAGAGAAGTTAACAATAAGGTATTTTAAGAATAAACCATCACTCGGCACCCCTGCAAATTGGAACTATAGCATGAAGCAAGGTGTGGGTGATTATATAAAACTAATTCATGACGACGATTGGCTGGCTACACCCGATGCTTTGCAAATAATGGTGGATTGTTTGGAAGAAAATCCTGAAATAGATTTTGTTTTTAGTGCCTATAGCAATGTTGATTTAGATGCAAATACGGTTTCCACTGTTCATGCTGACAGTAATTTCATTAGTTTAATTAGGAAAAACCCTTTGCATCTGTTTAGAGCAAATATTATAGGGCCACCAAGCGTTATCTTACATAGAAAAGGATTTAGTTTTGATTTTGATGAGAAACTAAAGTGGGTAGTGGACTTTGAAGGTTATATAAAAACCTTGCAAAAGGGGTATAAGTTTAGTTATATTGACAAACCATTGATAAATGTTGGTATCAGTAGCCTCCAAGTAACTAAAGTATCTTCAAGAATTAGGGAGGTTGAGATTCCGGAGAACCTTTATATGCTACAAAAGCAAGGGTTGCATATACTAAAAAACATTTGGGTTTATGATTATTACTGGAGGCTCTTAAGAAATGTGAGCATTCGAAATGAAGAAGACATAACCGATGCCGGTTGGAATACAGAAATACCAATTCCATTGAAAAGAATGCTGAACTGGCAAAAGAAAATACCTATTGCATATCTAAAGATTGGTATTTTATCCAAAGCTTTGATGTTTCTTTGTTTTATTACAAGAAAACGCTAATCTCGTTTCATGAAAGTTTCTGTTGTCATTGTCAATTACAATACTTTTCAACTAACCTGCAATTGTATTGCTAGTGTAATGGAATATACCAAGCTGGTTGATTATGAAATTATATTGGTGGATAATGCTTCGACTGAATGTAATCCTAAATTATTTAAAGAGAAGTTCCCACAAGTTGTTTTAGTGGAGAGCAAAATAAATGGAGGCTTTGCAAAAGGGAATAATTGGGGGATAGAACAATCGAGTGGAGAGTATATTTTGCTACTTAATAGTGATACCTACTTAAAAGAAGATAGTATTTCGATTGCTGCCAATACACTTGAAAACAATAATCAAATAGGAGTGGTAGGGGCTAGGATGGTTTACCCCGATGGTGGATTACAATATTCAGCAAGAAAGTTTAGAACTATTCAATGGGAACTATTGGACGTCTTCCGGTTTATTCTTTTGGCGTTACCATACAAAAAAAGGGCAGTCTTGATGTTGGGAAAGTATTTTAAAGCTGATTTCAATACGTTTTCAGATTGGGTTAATGGAGCTTTCTTTATGTTCCCTAAGCAATTGTTGAATAGACTACCCGATAATAAACTAAACGAGCGTTTCTTTATGTATGGTGAGGATCAATTGTGGTGTTATCAGTTCAATCAATTGGGCTTCAAAGCATATTTCTTGGCAGATACTACTATTATTCATATAGCCAATGCCAGTACAAACCCAAATAAGATATTGCAATTGATATTGACAATCATTAAGAATGAGTTGGAGATAATGAAGATACGTAAGGGTAAAGGATTGTATTATTACTGTTTCTGTTCTGTTTATCTGGCCAAAGAATACAGCCGTTATGCAATTAAATATCTGCTGTTTAAGTTTTCTGGAAAGCTACTCAGGTAAAGTATCCAATGCTTTTTTTGTGATATTACCCCAATAATACATGTCATAAAAGGTGTTAGGGGTATCTATTGGCTGTTTTAATTGAGTTATTATTCTTTTTGCGAACGTTTCCCAATCATTGTCACTTACTACTACAAGTTTATCGCCACTTGCTGCTTTATCACATCCCAATGCACCTGTTTCAGCGGAAATAACAGTGGTATTAAACCCTAAAGCCTCTACTAATTTGGTTTTAATACCACCTCCACTTAGAATTGGATTGATAAATAGGTCGGCGGCTTTGAAGTATAATTCTATATCGGGTACTAGCCCAGTATAAATAATGTTTTTGTCAACGTATTCCTTCAATTCATTAAACTCTGGGGGTAAATTCTTGCCACAGATGATGATTTTATAATTCAACCCTGAATTAATCAACAGCGGATTGATACTTTCTACTATGGCTTTGACTGCATTTGCATTGGGTGGGTAGCTTAACAAGCCATTGAACAAGATAATAGACTCATTTTCTTTGATATTGTGTGCTGTTCTTACTATTTTGGCACAAGCTTTTTTATCTGTTGGTATTGATGCAAGCGGTAACCCAAAAGTTATTACAGTACATTTATCCTTTTTGATAGAAAGTTGGTTAATCATATATTGTTTGTCCTCTTCTGAAATACAAAATACAATATCTGCGGTGTTTAGTACCCATTTCTCGTACCATTTTAAGATAGGCCACCATTTCTTTCCCACAGATTTAAACCTAAGGTACTCAATATTATGGGTATGTACAATCAGTGTTACCTTGCAGTGCCACCTTAGCAACCATCCTAACCAGCCCATGTATGGATGCTCAATGATTAGGTGTTTAATGCCTTTTTCTTTAATAAAAGTAGATAACTTAAAGAATAATGACAAGTCGAAAAACTTCAAAACATTGCTTTTCATCCAAGGAAGCATCTTATAATTCTTGGTTAATCCAACATTGTTGTTACTTGTACTGATAACTGTAAGGTCGGATTGGTTCCCTAAGAACTCATTGAACTGCGCAATGGACTTTTGACCACCAGAAGAATAGGGTAGTATTTGATAAGAGACTATTGCTGCAATTTTCTTCTTCAATTATTTACTTGTTTGTGATTTAGGCAAGGCAATAATATATATAAATGGAGCCACCAAGAACGCTAGTGTTGTATTTATGGATATTAGTGTATTAAAGAATGCCCCCATTTTGTTCTTCCAAGGTTTTTGGTAGTGGGTATCCCAAAAGCCAGGCTTAATTATGCTCTTTCTGTTGCCACTTATGGCCATTTGCTTATGGGTTTTAAATGATAATAGGTTCTCCGCCCATACACCATAGTTCATATCGCATGTATTGGTATAGTAAAAGTTCTTTTTGGGGAGTTTACCTTCTTTTAAAAAGACATTTACGGCATTTAGTAGCTCACTTTTTTCATATCCCCTTGTACTTATTGCTAATTGTGTTAAAGTATTGCTTTCAAGTTTAGGGAAATTCGTTTTAATAAAATCAGTTCTTTGTTCTTTAAACATCTTTTCCATTTTTAGGTGATGGGAAACATGAAAAAGATTCATTGCAGGGTTATTAAAGTTTGCAGTAGTGGATGAATATACAAAAGCTTGTGGTTGATAATGATCAATTAGGGCATAAAAGTCATCCAATTTGTAAATATGCTCTACTACATTCCTTGATGTGATAATATCTAGGGTGATATTCTTTGTTTCCAGCACTTTTAGTGTTTCCTCAATGTTCCCTACTATGTATTCATCCACATCTATTTTGATGGCTTGGGCTATCAGGAGGGCGTTTTGCTTCCATTCTTCCAAAATATCATTGTAAATAACACGTTTACAGCCTATCATTTTGGCAAGAATGTACAAACTGCCTATACCTGCGCCATAATCCATTATAACAATGTCTTTAACCTCTTTATTGGCTAGTTTAATACTATTGTATAATAGGTGTGCACTAGTTTGTATGGAGAAAAACAGCCGTTTATAATGGCTTCCCAGAAAGTATTCTACCCCATGCACCGAAAGCCCCAACTTTTCTACATCAATGGTTTTCATCAATGTATAAAGTTCCTCGCATTTTCCTTGCAATAGTTCACCTAATCTATCTTTATGCGGCAAGAATCTATCCATTTAGGCGTTTCTTTTTTTGTATTCTTTCCATTCCAAAAATGCAAATCCTAATACCAGCAAAACCGAAAGGTATGATGCGTATTTAGCCAATTGTTCTCCCAGATTTACGAGATATGGCTCGAACTTAAACTCTATCAAGTGTTTTCCTGCGGGTATTGGCATGCCCCTTAGAACGTAATTCACCTTGGCATAATCCACTTTCTTGCCATCTATGTACGCATTCCAGCCCTGACTGTAATATACCTCGCTGAATACGGCAAATTGGTTGCTGTTTGCGTTGCTTTCGTACTTGATATAGTCATTCTTGTTCTCAATAAATTTGATGGATGCTGTAGAATCGTATGTAGGTTGGTTACCAACGATTGATTTGAAGCTTTCATTGGCAAAAGCAGTAGTCGATGGGTTAAAATGGTTTAAAGCTAGCATCTCTTCGTCGGCATCTTTGGTAAATTTCACTTCTTTAATCAACCAACAGTTGCCCAATGCGTAAGGGTTAGGTACAGCCATGGTCTGTTTAGGGTCTCTTTGGTCTGGTACTACCACATATTTCATGTTTAGCATGTTCAACACAGGGAAACTGTCCTTGGCGTTAGGATTGCCCGCCCACGCTTGGATTTCTTTATAAATCTGAAACTCCATCAAATCATTATATATTGAAAGTTTTGCCGGATGATAGCCTCCAATGGTATTGTGGTGATAGGAGGGGAGTGCATCGTTGAAAGAATTGCCAGCATCTAGGCTAAACCCATTGCCATTTGGTGCTGCTAGGTTCAGTATACGGTAAAAACTTGTGTCCTTATCCAGTTGCAAGTCGGCATTGTATTTTTGATAAGCCAATTCATAGGTATCCGACTCTACAAAATTGTCTTCACTAAAATATCTTCTTCCTATTGGCAACAAATCAATGATTGCCAACAATATAAAGGCAGCAATAACGATTGGTTGCTTAATAAACTTCCTGGAATAGGCAAATAAAGCAGCCACTGCAACAGCAATGATGCCCAATGATCGCCACATATCCTTTGCATAGAGTGCTTTTCTGTCCTCCAACCATGCACTTATGTAGCTTTTCACAAAACTATCGTTGCCTTTAAAAGCATTCTCTATGTTCTTTTTAAGTGTTAGCGTATTCGCGTTGCTATAGCTGGCAAACAAGTAGAAACCTATTAAAACAGCGGCTGTTCCGCCTGCTATTATCAATAAATTCTTTAAGTATTTGGCATTTTCTTCCTTTGTTTTTTTATCCACTTCGGCCATGAATTCCCCTACAAACAATATTGCCATCAACGAAATAGATAATTGTGGCATTACGAGGGACATTGAAGGCGCCCTGAACTTTTTGTAGAAAGGAAAGTGGTCGAATAAAAAGTAATTTACGGTTTCAAAGTTCTTTCCCCAAGCTAATACAATCCCAAAAACGGTGATTGCCAATAACCACCATTTGTTTTGGTTCTTGGATAAGATAAACCCTGCCAAACCAAGGAAACATACGAATGCCCCAAGGTAAACAGGACCCGATGTGCCTGGTTGATCGCCCCAATATGCCGAAGCCGCTTGGTATAATTGCTGCACTGCGTTCTGTGGTATCTCTGGTGTGTTTTGTAGTAGGTTGGCAACCTTAGAATCGTCTCCAAAAGTTGTGGAACTACCGCCACCATAGGCATTTGGGACAATCAATGTCATTGTTTCGCCAATGCCATAGCTCCATTTAAAGGCATAGTCCTTGTCTAATCCACCAACTGTTTTGTTCTTTTTGTCGGTATTGCCCAATGTCAGCCCGCTTCCGCCCCCACGCATCGTTTCTTTGGAGTATTCGTAGGTAGGGAAGTAACCATTTGCAATAACCAGTATCGATAATGAGGTACATACGATGCTTATTAGCAGCACCATGCCCAAATGTTTAAATTCTTTTTCTTTAATTGTTTTAATTAAAAAAGGTATGAACATGATTGCGGCCATCAGCAGGGCGTAATAGGCTATCTGTTGGTGATTTTGACAAAATAACCCCGTTGCCGAGATGATAAATGCAATGCCCCCAATCCAATACCGCCTTTTGAAAAGTAGTTGCAGCGATGCCAATACTGCTGGTGCATAAGCTATGGACAACAATTTTGTATCGTGACCCGCAGTTATAATGATAGGGTCATACGAACAATAACCGTAGGCTATTCCTCCCGCAATGCTCAGCCAAGGGTTCACGCCCATAACAACTGCTAGAAAATATAGCCCTAAGCAGCAGAAAAAGAGGTAATAAGCAGGTTTAGGCAAGCCCAATGTCATGAAAGTATTTATATAATAAACTGAAAGTACTGCTGGATCCTTGCTGTCCATCGCTATTTGGTAGGCAGGCATCCCAGAAAACATACTATTGGTCCATAGGGGGAAGTGTCCTGTTTTTTCTTTGAACTCAAACGATTGTTGTGCCATCGCTTTCCATTGTTGCACATCGTGTTGTTCCACTATTTTGCCATCAAGGGCGGGTTTGCAATAGACAACGGATAGTATTAAAAACGTAACTACGGCAACAATATGGGGCAATAATGCCTTCCAATTCAATTTCTTCATTATCATTGTTTTATTAGTCGGCAAATTAATGCTATTTTTCACTCTTATTTATACTTATGCGTCTTCATTTACATTTATTTATCAGTAGGGTAGGGGTCATCTGCAATGTGTTGTTTTTATATTGCTTATTGGTAAGGCATACGAAAGACTTTATTGGCAATGCCGATATCAATTCTATTATCATCACTTTAGGATGGGGGGCTTCCTTTTTTATAAACCTGTTTTTGGGTGGTTTGTGGCTGTTTATGGTTATCCGTAAGCAAAAAGTTACGGTTCCGTTGTGGTTATTGGTTGTCAATATTTTGATGTTGATTGTTCAAGTGATATGTTTGGTTTAATTTGACCGACTATTGGTTATTCATGGTTGATTATTGATGCAAAGCAACGGTTCAAAGTGCCTTTAGGCACTAAATATTGGTAGTAATCCAGTATATGAATGTATTTAAGTGCCGTAGGCACGACATCAAGCCTTTTTTGTGGGATTAAGTGGTTTATTTATCAATTCTCCTAAGCAATATATCGTCCCAAAGGGGACTTTGGCCATCTTTATGAATGAATTTTCTACCAATATTTAGTACCTAACGGTACATAGTTGCCTTGTTTTCAACTTCTCATTCTACTTTATGCCTTTTCAACTCTTATTGATGGTCTATCGTGAATTAATATTGGGTGTCCCACAGCTAGCTTGCTACTTTCTTATAAACTATATAGTCGTAAGCCATCAATTCGAAGGTTTCTTTGGTTTTGAAATCGTATTCCAGCCCCGAAAATATATTCTCAAACGTTCCTTTTAGCCATTCATGCTCTACTATTTGCTTTATTTTGTTTGAACCGCCAAAGTTTATGATTACTACTGCCACCTCTTCTCCATGTTTTCTCAAGAAAGCCATCACATCTTTGTTGTTTGAGGGCAGATTAAAGGTTTCTCCTCTGGCTATTGCATCTGTTTTGTGAACTGCCAATAGGGTTTTATAGAAATTATGTAATTCCGTTGGATATTTCCAGATAATCTCATCATAACTAAAGAAGTTCAGCCTCTTTTTATTGGGCAATTCCTGACCGGAATATATCAACGGTACCCCACTGGCCCATGTAGCAGAGAAAACGGCAAATGACTTGGCTGCATTGCCATATTTTTCATATTCCGTACCGTTCCAACTGTTCTCATCGTGGTTACTTGTGAAATATAATTTTAGTGCGTTGAACGGATACTGGCTATAGCCGTGCAATATGTTGTATAAATCCGTCACTTGTGCCTCTCCTTTCACAAATTTTTCGGTTATGTGCATCCATTGCCACGCATAGCTGACGTCATAGACGTGATGATAGGACGGTTCCTCGCATTCTGCCAGCCAAAACAACGTCTTGATGGCATCGCAGGCTGTCCTTGCTTCTATCCAAAAATCCAATGGCACTAGATGTGCCATATCACACCTGAATCCATCTATATCGAACTCCTTTACCCAAAATCGCATGGCATTTATCATCGCATGGCGCATGAATCGGTTACTATAGTCCAGGTCTATCACGTCTTCCCAGCCGTTTTTCTCCGTAAAGTTCCCATGTGCGTCTTTTAGGTAGAACTCTGGGTCACTTTTTGTCCATTCATGGTCCCATCCCGTATGATTTGCCACCCAATCTATGATTACTTTGAAGCCTAGTTCATGTGCTTCCTCCATAAAAGATTTAAAATCAGCAAACATGCCAAACTCTGGGTTTATCGCCACATAACTACTGCACGAATAGTAGCTACCTAGCGTTCCTAAGCGTTTTTCTATGCTTATTGGCGTTATCGGCATCATCCATAATATCTCCACGCCCATGTCCCGCAACCTAGGTAGGTGTTTACCAAAAGCCTCAAAAGTCCCTTCGGGTGTGTATTGGCGAATATTTACCTCATATATGTTACTTCCTATCGCCCAATCGACTGTATTAAAAGGTTTACTCATTGTTTGTGTGATTTCTTGTAATGTTAGCAAATAAAACCTTTATTTTGATTGAATACTTAAATGATTTCAGGTTTGATGTAAAGATATATTTTACCGGATAGGCATTGTTGGCACATAGAAAAGGGAATATAAGGAAAGAAACGGTTCACTTTAAGGTCTCATAATCGTTTTAAAGGCAATAAATGGGCATTCTAATAGCCTTTTTCTATGTTTTCTTGTATAAAATAAAATTTGTAGTGATTTATAATGTCTGCTGTCTTGGAATTTCTACGTTCCACATAAAATGTATCAAAAGGTTTTTCCACAGATGCACAGAAAAAACAGAATAAGAGCGTGTTCGATAGTTTGCTTTTAAGTGCTTTTCTGTGCCTCTGTGACAAAAAAATAGTAAATACAAGCGTATTTTGATAAAACAGACATTGCAGACCAGTAAACTTTAATCAAAAACTAAGTGTTTATTGTCTCTATTTGGTAAATACTTTGTGTTCTTATGTAAACTAAAATCGATAGCTATGTGCCTATGGTGCCTATGTGGTTATTTTGTATTATTTGAACCCTAAATATGGTTACTTTATCTATGAATGAGAATAATAAATTAGAGCGGAAAATCAGTCTTTTACAGGCCACGGCCATCAATATGACCGATATGGTTGGTATTGGCCCCTTTGTGGTTTTAAGTGTCGTGGTTGAGATAATGAATGGCCCATGGTTCTTGTATGCGTGGATAGCCGGGGCATTATTGGCGTTTATCGATGGCATGGTTTGGAGTCAATTGGGTTCTACTTATCCGATGGCAGGTGGTAGTTACAACTTTTTGAAGGAAGGCTACGGCGGCAAGTGGGGTAAGCTGATGAGTTTTTTGTATGTATGGCAAACAATGATTCAAGCCCCGCTGGTTATTGCTTCTGCCGCCATAGGTTTTTCGCAATATTTCTGCTATATCACTCCTTTGTCCCCAATCCAAGGCAAAGTGCTAAGCGGCAGCATTGTCATATTGATAATCATATTGTTATACAGGAAGATTGAAAGCATTGGTAAGATAAGTGTGTTCCTTTGGCTGGGGGTTCTGGCTACTATGGCTTGGATTATTGGCGGTGGTTTGTGGCACGGCACTTTCCTGCAACCGATTGCGCATATCAACGACGGATTAATGATTAATCATGCCTTCATTGCGGCCATTGGGTTTGCGAGTGTGAAGACAATGTATAGTTATCTGGGTTATTACAACGTCTGTCACTTAGGGGGCGAGATTATGGATCCTAAACGCAATATTCCACGTAGTATGTTCATTTCCATAGGGGGTATCGCCGTCCTTTATTTGTTGATGAACATCAGCGTGGCATCCGTGTTGCCCATTGGGGATATTCAGCAGAGCAAATTCGTGGTCAGTTTGTTTGTTCAGCGTCTTTTCGGGGGCACTTTTGCCACTATCGCCACTCTTTTGATATTATGGGTGGCTTTTGCGTCTGTTTTCTCCGCCACTTTGGGTTATAGCCGTGTGCCTTATGCCGCTGCGGTGGATGGTGCGTTCTTCAAACCCTTTGCCCGCCTACATCCCACCAAGAATTTCCCTTATATATCCCTATTATTTTTGGGTGCTGTGGCATTTATTTTTAGTCTTTTGTTCAAACTAAAAGATGTGATAGACGCCATCCTTGCCATGCGGATATTGATACAGTTTATTGGGCAGGCTATTGGGCTGATCCTCCTGGTTATGCGTAAAGGAAAGGCGCATTTTGCTTGGAAAATGCCCTTATATCCCCTTCCTGCGCTGCTTGCCATTGCCATGTGGGCTTTTATTTTTTATTCAACCGGAACCAAGATGATGTTGGGTGGATTAACGGTTATTTCACTGGGTATTATTGCTTATATAATCAAGGCAAAATTTCAGAAACCCTAAAAACAGGCATACTTTACCCATGCTTAGGGCTTATCATTGCCCAATAAACAAAAAATGCCCCCTAGAAAGGAGGCATTTGTATTAGTCGAATTATGAAAATACGATATTATTCTGTACACCTGATGTCGCAACCGCCCACACTTGCTTTTCCTGTGTTTTCTTCTGTAAATCCATCGGTTACTGCTACCCAAAATACGTTTACGGTATAGTAATGGTGCAATACCAACTGGTCTTTTTTGCAACATGAAAAATCTTTTCTGTTGTCGTAGTGTTTTCCAAACATACTAGTGAAAGGGGCAGCGATTGAAGCTGTAAAAATCATTCCTGTAATTGCTATTGCTGCAATGTTTAATTTAAGATTTGCTAACATAATTTATATTTTTTAAGTGTGATTATTTCCTTTAATTACGATGTAAAATTGCATCCGGATTTGCACGTGAAAAATCCTTTGAATTAGGGGTATGGTTTGATGCCTCATTTTTGGGGTTGGATTGTTCATTGATTAGCCGCTATTTGTTTATAGGTGAATTTTGAAACTAATCAGCGTCATTTCGAATGGTTCATCTGGCGTACCAGAAAAAAATGGGAATGATGTTGCTGTTCATTCCAAAAATCAAGTTGATTGTCACGCTGAGCTTGTCGAAGCGCAAACAGGCTAAACATATTATCCCGACTTCGACAGGCTCAGTCTGACAGGCTTATTTTCGATGTGTACT
>Ga0164296_1001704_pt1 | contig 22779 bp, 31 predicted proteins | sample GEODES057metaG_FD_113533 | JGI IMG/M metagenome (GOLD analysis project Ga0164296, IMG submission 113533) | Dystrophic lake water microbial communities from Trout Bog Lake, Wisconsin, USA - GEODES057 metaG | ecosystem: Environmental > Aquatic > Freshwater > Lake | place: USA: Trout Bog Lake...
GCTTCCTCTTTTTTCATTTTAGAGCTCCAATGTTGCTTTAATAGATGATGAGATTGATCGAGTGATATCCACCTGAGTTTTTAGGCGAGATACATTTGCGCGATTGGCTTTTACATTAGCCTCGGCAATTGCTAAAGCCATGTGTAGTTCCCCGTTTTCTAGTAATGCTTGATCTTCGCGTTGGCTAACTGTCATTTTCATATCAGCCTGTGCATACTTAATGCGAGTCTTCGCCATGTTGATTTCATAACTAGCGGTCTTAACATGGTACTCATTTTCTGCATTAACCAAATCAGCGTGAGCGGTATCCAACTCTTTTGAAAGATCGTAAAGTCTTTTCTCAATTGCTTGAGGTGTGATACTCATAATTTGCTCCCATAGGTGTAAGCGAGGCAAAAGATTCCCTCGAGAATTGTCCCCCAGAATAGAAAGCGAACAATCGAGCGAGTGACATAATAAATAGGGGGATGATTACGCATTTTCTAACGCCTTCTTTCGTGCTGAGATTGCCTTCATGACATTCGTGTTATTAACGGGAACATCAAGCAACTTTGCCTCAAGTGCGCCGTCGTAGAAAAACTTGAGTTCTTCGATTGTTTCAATATCTGCTACCTGCTCAAGCGCGGTAGTGGCAAGCGCGATAAGTTCGGGTGAGTAAGTTGTTTCGCGCAATACTTCAGTAACTCGCTCGACCTTTTGCATTTCTTCCTTAGTAACGCGAGAAGGTTTGCCGTTAATTGAGCCTTGATAGTTCATTGCGCTAAGGCAACGACCGATTGCGGAGGTGGTGCAATTTTCAAGTGCGGAGGTTTTATTAACATTTGAAGAGCCAACAATTTCTTCGGCAAAATCCTGAGCCTTCAAAACATCTCCGAGCCACGCTTGAGCGCGAGCAATGTACTGGATAGGTCTGCCGTCTGCATTTCGCTCAACATGAATGAGGTCAGTGATGATTCGTAGATCTGGATGATCTGCGTGTGCGCGAGCTAAACGCTCCGCAACTGTTTCATAATTATCTAAATTAAAAGCCATGTGCCGTTCCTTTGCTTAATCTGCCCTTGTTGGCATTAGGTAAAGTGTAAGGGATTCCGTAAGGGAAAACTACCATTTTTGCAAAAAACTTTGATTTATTTTTTCCGCGCTATACTTAAGTATGATCATCGTTTCCATTCGCCTTGGAGAATTAGAGGTTGAGGTACAAAGTTCAGATAACCACCCCGACCACTTGAACGATATCAATAACCGGGCAGTAACCGCGTTCACGCGAGCGTTAGGCGCAGCGCAAGAGCTGAACGCCTCTGTTTACGGCAATGAATTTGGCGAATTACCAGAAGAGGAATAGAATCCCAACTCTCCCTAACGAAGAAAAGACCCCCTGAGCCAATTAAGGACAGGGGGTTTTTTGTCATCCCAGACTCGGGAATTGTAGCAAAGGTGGGAGTCGAACCCACCGCCAGATCCTTATGAGAGATCCGAGTTTACCGAAATCTTCCCTGCCATTGCACTAGTATATTGATTCACATACATTTGTCAGCGTTCGATGACAAAAAAGTAACCCCTCTGGTGCGCCGAAGCGTGAGGGGTGTTGTTAATCAAGAATAGCACAAAGCCCCACTCAAGTACTTCCACATTCCTTGCGTGAGGCTTTGTTTATTCAGTTTTTATTAAGTTGTATAGCCCACCGTTGCGGTTATCTGAACCGCTGGTGAATAGTAGCATTATTTTTGACTTGTTAAGTGCCATTTATAGCAATCAAGACATTTATAGGCTCTCCGAATACTCCAACTTTTTCTCGGATCGTCATATCTTTGATATCGAGCTAAAGCCCATTGTGCAGCAATCCGATCTCGAAAAGCCCTTTTTCCGCTTGGGCATTTCATCAATCTAACCAAAGCCTATACTCAGAAGTTACGCGACCTTTTTCGGGATCGACAAAATGAAGCCTTTGAGATGGCTCTCCATTGCTTGCCAAAAGATCACGAGCATATCGATTGCCAGTTTCAACCGCTCCACTCATAAACACAGAGCCTTCGCCGTTAGCCATATTCCATGATTGATGTTGATGGAAATGCCCAATATATAAATCTCTGAAATCAAATCCTTTAGTGACTTGATCTATTTCATCAAAGAATTTATACGCGCCCGATTTCCAGCGATCAGCAAAGCGAACAATCGTTGAAGCAGTACCCCATCGAATTTCGTCACCATGAATAAGTAAAGCCTTGTAATTTCCAACTGTTACGCGCTGAATATCCTCTTTACTCATTTGCCATGTTAAGCGTTTTTCATTGTGCAAAGCGTGTCCTGCAAACATATAAACCAATTTATCCCAGTTTACATCTTTGGGTAATTCTCCAAGTTTTCCAACTCTTCCATGATTTCCGGGCTCGCAAACTACTGTAACTTTTTCAAAATTTGCAAGAAGTATTCGAACAACATCTATGAGAATTCGCGAAGCCTCAACAAATTGAGTCATTACATCACTATCAACTTCGTACACTTGACTTGGAAATATTGTGGTATTTTCGACAATATCCCCACCCAGCATTAAAACAATTTCTTTAACGGGATGATCAGCTCGTTGAATTTCTGTAATGCGTATTGTTTTTTCAATGCTTTGTTTAACAAGGCGTTCACATTCTGCGGTGTTATAGGTAAGAGTTTGTTTTCCTAATTGCCAATCTGTTGAGTGCAATAAGGCTACTTCAACTTTCTTTGTTCGTGCATCTTTTTTAGGTGCAGTAACAGGTGGAACCGCGCCCATTGATAACATGGCATCGTGAGCCGCTTGAACAACTGCGGAAGTAAAATCATCACGCTTTTTTTTAATAATGGCTAATTGCTTTTGCGTATTAAATAGTGCCTTACGAAGTTCCGCGACCTCGGGATTTTCTTCGCTTGCCAAATTCTCTAATTCATCGAACAACGACACGGAAACACCTACACATCTTTGAGCGATGCTTATAGAGTTGAGCGGTACTAGTTTTTATTTTGTTATCTTGAAGAATCTTAGAGATCGCCGTTGTCGGGATTGCTTTATTGTAAAGAATCTCCTGAAACTTGTTTTTTTCCTCGGGCGAAAGAGTGTTAAGAAATGTTTTCACAGAACACTCAAACCCATGAATTTGCGATGCATTTTCCATTTCCTCGAAAATAGAAGAAAACCCCTGCTTTGCCATAATTTCTCCCTTCCTTTGGGGGAAAGGTTACACTATGGGGCAGGGGTTTTTAGTTAGTTGCGTACTTTTATGCGGTGGGTTTTTCTGCTTCTACTGTTGTCGCTAGTTTATTTGCATCGGCAATAACGGCATTAACCACCGGGGCAGTAATCGCCGCGGGTGCGCCTGTTGCGTTATCGATTGAGTTCACCAAAGACTTAGGATTAAGGCGAGCCAAAATAGGTGCAACGAGTCCACCGATCAACGCTTTTGCTGCGACATTCTTCCATGAGTCGGTTGGGTAAATTTCGTGCGCTGCAAATCCAGCGGACAAAATGCCGTAAAAATAATGTTCAATTAACGCCTTTTCTTTGGCGGTGATTTTAACCATGATCTCTCCTATCGTCGGGGCGTCTTCATTCTGCCATTGTAGCAGAAATAAGCCCTTTAATAAATTTTTCACCTTCAAAATCACTTACGCTTGCATGGTGTTTACCGCCTATGCCTCGATGGTGTTTCATGCAAAGCCATTCAAGATTTTGAGCAGATTCGACCCACGCTCCTATTTGATTTGGATCAGATACACCCGGATAAACTTTTTCTAGTAATGCCAAATCAACTGAATTCATCATAGAAAATTCAATATGAGAGTGGTGTAATTCTAATCCACCCTCGCACTCGGAGAAGTCCCCTCGGTCGCTTCCGAACTGGCATTGAGCCGTAGCCTCTGTTTGCTTGCGGTAATGCTCAAAATCTTTGTAGTGGGGATCATTTTCTCGTGGGGCGTGTTCAGGAAAATGTATAAGGTACGAATTAGTAATCTTTTGATCATGTTTATCGGTCACTTTATTAGTCCTGAATTCACTTGAACGAGTTTGGGAATGTCTGTTCCTGTTGGTGCTGGTGCGGTCACGGGAACCTCTTGCATATTTTGAGCGTAAGGAGTGACAATGTGAGCATCGGGGGGAATAGTTTGATCAAAGTGTGAAGATTCGTGAGATACCAACCCGCCTGAAATAAACCCAATAAGCACATAAGAAAGATGCGGAAGGTCTTTCTGAAAGCCTGTTGCCGCCCATGTCGAAAACGCGCCCGTAAAGGCTATGGCAAGTTGCTTAGCATCGGTGATCTTGAACTTAAAGTGTTGTTTCATAACGAAGCTTTCAAAGTGTCATATACGAGCTGAGGAATTCCATTTGCAGAAATACCCTTTTCCTTTTCCCACTTCTTTAACGCCGTCAGGGTTTGAGTATTCATTATCCCTGTTTCATATTGAGCAGGAAGTAGCCCAGCCTTAAAAAGTGCCTTCTCTATTGTCATCACCGCGCCATTCTTTTGACCGACATTAAAAGCGGTTTTAGAAATGGGAAAGGGTGGGGCGATAAATACTGTCGGGGAAGTGGTTGCAGTTGTCGCAGTTGTCGCGCCTGTGTGAAGTGCTGCCGCACCACCTGTTGCTAAAGTTCCAGCCGCCGCAACTCCAGCCGTCGCCTTTTTCCCTGTTGAGGTCTTAACAGGCGCAGAGATAACGGGGTAACGAGGTCGGACAATTGCCATCACGAACATATAAGGCCTGTGAACTCGGTAGCACCCTGTTTTTGTGCTAGAAGGATCAGCAGGGTTTCCGGTGTTGAATTCAATTGTCGTGAGTCCATCTGCACTTGCCGCTTCAACAATTCCAACATGATCGGCAACGCCATCAGTTCCCCAATTAAAAAACACCAAATCGCCGGGCTTGCCTTCGTACTTATTAACCACGCATCCTTGATGTTGAAACCATGCTAAACCAGCAGGGCAATAGGAAAATCCTTTTGGCGTGGAAGCCGCAACGAGTGACGAGAGTCCCACTTGCGCGAAGCACCAACTAACCGACATGGCGCAATAAGCAGCCCCCGGAATCCCGTACCACATAGAATAGGGTGTTTCCTCTTGTGCGCCCTCGACAAAACCTATTTGAGATCGCGCAACATTGAGAACATCAATCGCGCCAGCCATCTAATCCCCTAGTTTTGTGCGAATAATTGCTTGGTTGATTTCCAACTTTTGCAACGTTGCGTCTTGTCGGTTAAGTTGGTCTTTAATTGACCCACCGCCGTTTTCATACATCTGGTACTCGATCTTATCTAGTCGCTTATCCATCTTGTTAAACTTTCGGTTTATCCAAAAGAACGGCGCACCAAGAATAATGATGCTTTCAAGTGACGCCCAGATAGTGTTAGTGACATTATTAGCCGAGTTCCAGAACATGATTGCACCTTTCGGTTATATGGCTAGGCGGTAAATAGTAACAGCAAAACTACTTGACGTGTTGCTAACAGAACTAATGACGGTGTTGTTAGTTGTATAGTTAGGAGTTGTTCCACTAGATAATGTCATTGACGTTACAGAAAAAGTATAAGAAGTTGCAGAATAATTAAAAGTATTAGGACCAACTGTATAACCACCAGTTTTACTTCCATCTTTGGGTAATGAACCTACAAAGTATGTGCCACCGTAACCGTTAAAGAGAAAACCATTTGCTTGAACAGCCAAAGCAGTATTTGAGCCACCAACACCACCTATTCCTCTTTGCCAAACTAAAGTGTTGCTACTGTTATATTTAAGAATACCTACGATGTGTCCAACGTAAACATCCCCATTGCTATCGAAAGTAATTGTTTTTCCGCTAGTACTAAGTCCTACTGATGGTGAATTGGCTCCTTGATCGGTAACCACTTGAAATGCTATTGAAGGAACCCCACCTGTTTCAATTATTTTCATTACTACTAAACGAGTTACAGAACTAATTGTGGTGTAACCCGTCACCCAGATATCGCCGTTATACGGATTCACATAACATTCAGATATTGCAAAACCAATTCCGGGAACATTTGAAAGAGTGTAATTCCAGATAACAGTACCGCTTGTTGTAAATTTCGTTAAGTTTGAAACAAATACAGAATACAAAGCATTGTTGTAATAACTTAAAGTTCTTTCAGAAACATTAAAGATAGAAGTTTTAGCAAGAGTAGTTCCGCTACTGTTAAAACTATAAATTGCGCGAGTATAAGGGCTGTAAACGTATCCAGAAATATAAATGTTGTCACTTGTATCTATTGTTAAAGTATAGGCAACGTTATTTGCAAGTGAACGCGCCCACACGGCAGCGCCAGTTGAATCCATTTTAAGCAGATACGTATTAGCAGAAGTATCCCCTCCGCAAATGTAAAGAGCACTTGTCGAATCAACAACTATTCCGATAAGAGAGCTGCTAAAATAATTCGTAGTTAGTTTTGACCACAATAAATGACCTGTTGAATCAAAACAATAAATTGCTGCAGAACTGCTTAACATTTGAACTGTATAGATATTGCCGTTGGGTGCAGCAGCAATCATGGTTGAACTGGTTCCGCTAACAACCCAATTTTTTTTACTTGCCAAAGGATCTCCGTATGACCTTAGAGCGTTATATCCACCAAGTAATCCAACTTTAGGCATAAGAAACTACCTGCGCTCTACAATGCCATGTGGGAGTTGATGTAAGTTTTGTTAAAGTAAATCCATAGACATCTTCGGCATTTGCTGTTCCTGAAGTTGGAGCGGTTCCACCAGCCCATACAATCGTAGAAGGTGCTGACCCGTCTATTGTAAGGCTTGTCGGATAATAAGGCGTTGATCCGTTTTTAATAATAACGGCGCAGGTAATCGCTTCTCCAACTTTAACAATATCGCTAAGCGGAACAGGGTTTGTTGATGCTCCCCCATTAACCGAACTAGGAGCTGAAGCGCGAAAGTTAAGAGTTCCGTTTGCCGTTGAGTTTCCTTGAAAAAACAAAATAGGCGCGGCAATTAAATCGAAATTAATTGAGCCACCAAATCCCGTTGATTTAAGATTGGTTAATTCAATACTTGATCCATCCCACGCGCTTTCTAATTTGCGTAAGCGTTGATTCATGTTGCTGAAATAATCAAATAAATTAGGAGGTAAGTTAGTCGAAGCCATTATTGAGCCACCAAGTACGCATTTCCTAGATTGTAAACGGCGCGAGAAAGAGTAACAGTTACTCGACTCTCCTTATCTTCGCCCGGCTCTACCGATGTTGCAACAATGCGCCAACCGCGATAATCGTAAGGCGTAGGAAAAAGATCATCAACAATAATGAGGCGAGGGTAATCACCGGGTTTATATGTTCCTAGATAGGGATCGACATAAGGAGGAAGAACTACTTGTACCACCTCTGGAGCCGAAATAACGGGGTTGCCCGAACTCGGTAAAGTAATTCCTGCGCGAGCGTTCATCTGTCCGAGATTTGTCGCTTTAAGTAAGTTGTCATCGGAAATATCAATAAAACTTGCCGTATCTTCTAAAATTGCGGCATTTCCATTAGTTGGGTTAATACTGCCGTTAAATGTGTAGTTATTATCAAGCGCAAGAGCTATGAGTTTATTTGAGTTCTTTCCATAGCCCAATCCCCAAAGAGCGTTAGCGGTATTCGTGCCATCTTGAGAATAAGAATACTCCACGAGGTTTCCGGGGAATTGAAAAATAAGGCTTGAAGTGCCGGGGATCGTTGGTATTTGCATTTGAAAATGCTTAACAGGTTTGCCCGATCCGTCGTAGGTGTAGTCAATATAGAAATCAAAAAACGGCACTTGAGTAGTTGCATCGAGCCCGTCAGATAAATCTTTAATCGCTTGAAAAATCTCTTTTAGCTCGAAATCGTAATAAGTTCGAGTTATGTTTAACCCTGCAGTTGTTGAACTGCCAAGGAGTCCGATGTTTCCTGTAACTGTTCCACCTTGATTAGGGAAATTAACGCTTTGAGAATAATTAACAATAAGATCATTTGCTACTGTGCAAATATCTAGATTCTGATAAGTGATAGAAGTAGGGGTATCACTTCCATAATTATAGTAAGTGGTGTTAAGTGGGGTGATCTTTCGGCGTTTGAAATAGGACAACATCTCTTGCCCTGTAATGCTCAAAATTTGAGTAGTTGAATCATAGGAGCGACTCCAGATAATCCCACCCCAAATAATGACCCCATTGTAATCAACATATAAGCAAGTCTGCCCGGGGTTAGTTCCGTCGTAAACATTTAACGCCTGAGCATCAACGCCCGAAAGCAATAACTCACCTGTAAATGATCCAATGCTGTTAAGTTGCGTATCAAAACTAACGCTTGTAAACGGCAGTTCAGCAATAACAGGGTTTGGGTCGGTTCCACTTTGATAGAGCGCAGTAGTGAAATATCTAAAGTTAGGCATAATACTTCCTATACATACGCATTGGAATAATTAACATCCATTGTACCAGAATCAATACTGAGGCTGGTTACTGATAATGGAGGAAAAGCAATCCAATTAGTGAGTGTTGTTAAAATACTTCTATTAGGGCTTCCATCTTGAGTAATAGTTTTTTGAAGAAGATCAATTACAACAGTTGAGCCAGTTGTTGGGGCAAAACTCATCGTATCGGTTCCACCACCTGTAACTGATGCGGTGATAGTAAAGTTTGATGCACCCGAAACAGTAATAACAGGGCAAGAAATAGCCCAGCCATAGTTATGAAAACCTGCGCTCGATATGCCCGTAGAGTCAGTAAAAGGAAAGTCATAGTAGCGAGGATCGGGAAAATAAAACTCTACGGTTGTTTGAATGTACCCATAAGTATATTCAGGATCGAGAGAGGTTTCTATTTTTCTTACGCGCCCGTACATTATTTTCAATCCAATGGAACTTGTTGTTTCAAATTGAAACGAGCCTAAATCCCCCGGTGTTCCTAATTGCTGAGGATATAAATTAGCTTGTAATTGATTGTAATAATACTGAGCGTTATGTGATGAGTCCCCTAATATCACCATGTCAAAGGTAACAGTTCGAGCATCGTAGAAATCGCGCCCTGAATATGATCCGTCAGTATATCCGCGAATATCATCCTGAACTCGGATATCAGGCAATCCCATAAGACCATCAACATTAACAACTGTGTAAGGAGTTCCTGCGCCAAACACCCATCCATTCCATGCAAATTGATAGGGGTTAAGACTTGATACAGTTGTCATTAGATGCCTTTCTTATTTTGCTTTTGAAGTACTATGAGTAATCTGATCAATTGTTGTATTTTTTCCATTTTTGACCACTACTGTAACTACATCACCAGGGCTAGTCATTAAACCAGTTCTTGCGTTAGCACCTTTAGGGGGTTTAACCTTTTTAGGTTTTTTCTTTTTTGCCGAAAGAGCAGCAATTTGGGCTTCATATTTAGCCATATCAAAACCAGTATCAATGTTACTTTTCTTTTTTAAAGGACCTTGTATGGCAGAGGTAATAGCAGATTTTCCGGGATTGCTATTCATAAATCCCATGAGACCTCCTGCAATAGTTCCAACTACTGCACCAACGGCGGTTCCAAGACCGGGGAATATACTTCCAATCCAAGCACCTGTAAGTGCGCCAGTACCAGCACCAGCAGCAGTTCCTCCAGCGTGTACTACATCTCTGCCTGTTGAAGTTTTGGTCAATCCTGTATCTTTGCCAATTACTATTGCGCCTTTGCCAAACGCGGTTCCAGCCGCTCCAGTAGCAATAGCAAGAGGAATTGATTTAGTAAACATATTTGTTGCATTGCTAAAAACGCCGGGAACAGATGGAATATCTCCCGCTGCTTTTGCTTCATCTTCAGCAATAGTGGCGGCTTCAGCAGCAGTTGCTACTCCACCCCATGCAGTTGCAATGCTGGCAATAGTTGCAATTAAAGCATCAATTTTAGGAGCAACCCATAATAAGCCAAGAGTTGCAGCAAGTGTTTCAAATATGCCTTTGTTATGTGAAATCCATGTACCTATTTTTTCAAGTGCTGGAATTCCTGTGCCAATAATCCAAGTACTTAATTTTTGAAATGCAGGAAGTAATGCGGTTCCTAATTTTTCTTCCATTAAGCCAAATTGAATTTGCAATTGTTTCCAAGGATCAGCTTTTGCAGCAGCAGCAGCAGCACCTTTTGTGCGATCTTCAATTGCTTGCATGATTTCAGCAACGCTCGCGCCTTTGGGAATTGTTTTATTAAGTGCAATACCTAATGTGCTTAAACCTTTAGCTTGACCCATTGCAGCGCGAGAAACAGTATCAGCGGCTTGAGCAAGTGTTTCATGCTGGAAAGCGGCGAGGTCAGCAGTAGTACCCAGTAAGTTAATAGCAACTTGAGGATTACGAGTAGCGGCGGTCATTTGTGCAAGAGCCGTCATCGTATCGCCAGCGGTAAAGTTAAGTTTTGCCATTGAATCGACGGCATCATTCATGTATGGAGTAAACGCGGTGAAACTGATACCTGTATCTTTAACGGCAGTTGCTAACTTTGCTTGTGCGCCTTGTATTTCAATAGCGGCTTTAATGCTAACACCTGCAACAGTAGCAAAGGCTCCACCAATGCCTAGCAAAGCAATACCAGCAAATTTAGATGCTTTTTCTACTTTAAGCATACCTGCGCTAGCAATATCGCCATTCTTTTCCATTTTGGCAAGTTCTTTATTAACTGTTCCAAAGGAAGCAATAGCCTGAGAGGCGTTGGCTTTGAGTTCAAAAAATATATCAAAAATCTCAGCCATTTATACTCTTCCTTTACTAAAGTGTTTTTTAATAATTGCTTGCCCAATAGGTTGAAACTTATTCCATGCTGGTTGCATGTAAGGAAATTTAACGCCGGGTTTCCATTTAGGTCCACCAAGTTCGACATGGCGAGCGTATTTCATTGTGGGACCGACAATCGCTACATAAGTGCCAAAACCTTCTTTTGATTTTTCTCCTGTGATAGAACGGCGCAGATTGCCCGTTCTACTTTTAGGCGGCTGACCCGATATTGCTGGATCATCTTTGTAGTTGTAAATTTTAGCACCGCGTTTTGTTTTACCATTTTTAAATGATATTTTTCTACCAACAACACCACGCTCGCCTTTAATTTCTTCCATAGAAAGTTGAATAAGCGAGTCCATCATTTCATCACGAGCTTGGCGCGCGTGTGTATCGAGAGTGTTAGTAGTTTTTTCCCATTCACGCCTGACTTGCGAAATGTTACTCTTGATCACTCTCGATACCTTTCATCATGCCATGAATTGCAAGAACCCAATCAAGATATTTAGCAGGTTGAGATCGAGTTTCTTCTATAGTCCAGCCAAATTCTTTTGCGCAGATGTAATACATATACTCAATGTCAGGATATTTTGCATCAGGTACGCGCTCAGAATCGGGGTATTCTATTGTCCATCGGAGTCTATCGAGTTGTCTTTTGGGCTATCAGCCTCATCACTTGTAAAATCAGGCGTAAGAATTCCGATCCATTCTTGAACTGCTGCGCCAATAGCATCGTAGTCAGCCGACTTTAATTCGCCCAAAGATGATGGCATAACGCTTGGCAGAATAAGATCAAGAGTCCATGACTTAATCATTACAACCATTAACCCTTTAAGAGCTGAATTAGTGGCGAGTAATTGATTTGCTTCGGTGTCAATAAATGACCACATTTTTTCACGATCCTTTTGCAAAATATCATCAGGATCACGAAAGGTAACAGTTGCTTTTGATTTGGGTAGTGTTATTACTTTTTCCATGTGATTAGCCTTCTCTCATTTATGCCTTCCGAATTAAGGTCTGTGAGCAAGTGGAAGGCGGACTCACTCACAGACATCTAGGGGTCGCTTACTGGAAAGAGCCTGAAGCGAGCTGATTTTGCAAAGTAAATTTAACGGGTGAGTATCCGCTTGTTGCGCCAACATCGGTAGTGTTACCAATGCCTTCGATATCGACTGTTACCTGAACATAATCGGCAGTACGATCAATCTCGCCAGTTACATAAGCACCCTTTGAAAGAGTGAATTGAACTTGGGTCGCGGTTGATCCTGAGCCTGTTGAGAAGTTGAAAGTAAGTGCGGGCTGAGTGTTAGTGAGGTAGCGAGTGAGTTCGGTGTCATCTTGCATAACGAATGTGACCTTACCCTTAGCAGTTAACCCACCGACAAAGACTTGATAAGGTGATTGAGTTGAATTAACGCCCCAAATAGCCTCAGACTTGCGAGAGAGGTCAAGAGTTCCGGTGCGAACATATCCAACAGTAGAGCCACCGATTGTTACTGTTCCTGTCCAAACCTGAGTCGGCAAGACAGTTGAGAATGATGGCGCAGGTGCGGTTGTTGTTGCTGAAGGAAATCCCATCGCCTTAACGGTGTACTCGAGCATCCCGTCAGCGTTAAAAGTTAAACCAAAATCGGTAATTTGGCAACCGGGGTATTGACGGGTATTTGCAGAGTAGAAGTCTGTGATAGTGAGAGCCTTTGGCTGAGCATCTCCCGAACCACCAACGGCGTTCTTGAGCGCGATTGTGTGAGTGTAGGGAGCGGATGATCCCGTTGTTGTTACATCTCCAAGAATTCCAGCGACCCAATAGCCGATAGTGTCAGCGAAAACAGGACCGCCAAAATCGACAGTTGTATTCTTTCGACCTTGTAAATAATTGTAGTTTTCGACCATTGATCCACGAATTCCCATGTCATACAAGGGCGCAATAACATCAATCGGCTTAAATGAGTTAAGAGTAATCGGCACAAAATTAGTCGCGGTTACTGGTGTTCCTTTGGTCGTTTCGAGTGCGACCCCGAGGTACGACTTTAACGAGGGTTGAGCTAGTGCCATTTATTTTTCTCCTTGTGAGGTTGGGGTCATCTGTCCTGCAAAAAACATTTTGGGATCAAAGTTTTTGGGAGCCTCGAAAGTATCACCGGGCTTTAAGGTGAGTCCAAGAGTGGGGAACTCTCGCTCATGATCTCCGTTATATGTGTATTTCATTTTTCTCCTATGCTTGAATCATTTGGGTAATAGTGAAGCGAACGACCGCCCAAGTTTCAGTAGCGGCTCCATTCGTTGCAAGAGGCTCGCCGTATGAGGTCGAGATAACAGGCTCCGCGCCTTGCCACACAAGGTTGCTGGTTGGATCGCCAAAGTTATGATCCGAGCGCAAGCGATCTTTTAAGTTGTCAATTACTTGGTCGAAATCATCCATTGCATCTTCAGAATCGCGCTGCATAGAGTGATGAAAGAGTTGAATCGCCATCGAGTAATCCACGCGCTTTACTCCGCTATGAGCCCCACCAATTGCAAGGCGAGTTTCATTTTCATTCTCGATAAAGATAACGGCGGCGCAGCGAGAGATATCACTCGGCAAAGAATTCACCTGAAAATCTATGCGCTTAGGAAATGAGGTAAAGACTTGGTTAATGCCATCGACATTAGGCGGAGCAATAAAGTTGGCTATTGTTTCTCGGGCTTCTTTTCGACCGACCGACATTAGCGAACTCTCTTGTAAGGTACGAGCAACTCTTTAGCAAGGTTGATTTCCTCTGCCATGCTCTGCGCGTTTCCTGTGTTGCTTGAGGCGGTGTTGAGTACGCCCATTGTCATAGAAGAATCGCCACGAACTTTAAGAAACGCGGTTGTTACGAGGATTGCTGCCTCTTTAACGGCAGGGGGAAGAGCTGAAATCGAAATGCCTGAATCATGCGGATAATTTAAAGGAGCGGTGAGAGGGATTGTCGTGTTACCAAATGAATAGGTTGAGCCGACAGTAACAAACTCTGAATCGAATCCGTCGTAAATCTTAAGCGTTGTGCCGATGGTGATTCCTGTTGGATCATTAACAGTAAGAAAAGAATCGCCGTTATTAGCGGTGTTAATTGTTGTGTTTGCGTATCCTGCGACATATTGGAGTTGAATGAATAACTCGGTGCGAGGAGCGGCAGGAAGTCCGAATTGAAGAGGACCCTGAGTAGTGTAATTAAAACTAAGATTTCCAACGGGCATAATGATCTGAGAATCCTCAATCCATGCTGGAGAGGTATCGGTGAGAACATTCATTTGCGCTGATGGGTTGCCGTAAGAGAAACCAGTAACGGCGATGATCGGATTGTAGCGAGGGTGGATTCTTACTGTGCCGTCAGAGGAGATACGCGCTCTCATGCTCTCATTTTCAACAGTAGCGGCGAGAACTTGGTTGCAGTAGGTGTCAATCCATGACGAGGCGCGAGCAATGACATTGTTTAATTCGGAGTCTTGGACATCGGGATCTTGCGAATACCAGACAAGGTTAGAGAGGTCAATAGCCGTAGGCGCGTTCTTGTACTCATCCAATGTCAGATAAGGGGTAGAGAATTGGTGAGTGGTGTTCGAGTAAGCGTTAGCCATTTAATTCTCCGCACTTTCCGCATTTTTTGAAAAAGGAACCGAATCCGCATTTTTTACAGTTATATCCGACAGAGGAAATATGTTGAATTACTCCGCTAGAACTAGCAATACCTAAGCCTTCATCTTTTAATTTGCGAACTAATTTAGGGTCTTTGATATCGAGTAGTCCATCTTTACCGACGAACTTACTTTTTTTTCCGTAAGGCGTATCAACAGAAACGCTGGTCATGCCTTTAGGTGGAATCATTTTTGTCATTATTTGCCTCCAAATAGAAGGGAGAGAGCCGCGACCCTCTCCCTGTTTAACTATTTAATTATGCAGACTTGATGCCTGATACTGCGCCAGACCATGAAGGACCATATGACACGAATGTACCGCGCCAATATGTGGAAGCTTCATTTTGTAGCTGGATTTTTGGCCAGTTCAAATATGTGTAGTCTTGAACATTCACAACTGACCAGAGGTTTGATACTTCAGAGTTCTCGAATGGAAGAACATAAGAAAGGATCGGAGCAACACCTTGAGGTAGGTATGGGTGCACTGTGAGATCAACCAACTTGCCTGTGACTTCATTGTGTAGTGCGCCGATAACTGCGCCACCAACATAATCGCCAACTTCATTCTGTGAAAGATTCAAACGATAGTTAGCGGTTGAGCCGTTCTTGATTGAGTCTGAGAGTTGCTTACGATCTGCACCGTTAAGGAAAATCTCATCAGGGTTAGCAAGGTTGTTAGCGTACATTGCAGCGAAAGCGGTCTGGAACTCTACGCCCGGATTGCTTGTGCTGAATGTTGCGTTGATGTTGTTGTTATATCCTGAGCTTGTTCCGAGAACATTCGCAAGAATTCCGTCATAACCTGCTGCATAAGCAGAGGTATCAGACGCGTGGTTTGAAGCAACATCGCCTGTGGTAGGAAGTGTTCCTTGAATTGTGTAGGTTGTTGTTGCTGAACGACCGATGTAATACTTTGCAGTATCAGCGGGCTCAGATGCACCAGCACCAGCGAACACTTTGTAACCAAGCGCGCCAGCGATAGGTGTTGTTACCTTAACATCGATAACCTGAGTTGATCCGTCTGGAGTTGCTGAAGCAGTTGAAGAAACAACTGAGTCACCGAATGAACCAGCATCAGATGTAGCCTTAACCCAAACCTTTGTACCAGCAGAGATAGGTGTTTCACTTGCTGCAGCAGTACGAGCGGTTGCGGTAATTGTTGGAGCGGTAAGTGCGCCAGAGAATCCGTTACCAGCAGTTCCGCGACCCATAAGCAACATACGCTCTTCAGCGAGCATAGATGAGTAGAGAAGTGTTCGCGCTGATGTTGCGATCAAATCTTGGTATCCAAGACCTGAGTACTGTGCGTCGAATGTAACATCGTCTGACAATCCGAAAGAACTGTAAGCGAAGATCGCATCGTTAGCGGTGTAGGAAATCTTAGGACCACGGTTGAGGTATAGAGGTTGTGCTGAACCATTAACAGCGAAGTTATTCTGTGTTGTTTCTGTGATACCGGGGTGAAGATTAGATGTACCAGTAATTGCGTTGGTAAATCCTGTGATTCGCTTGATGCGGTGAGCAGTACCGACACCCTTGGTACGAGGCAACTTGTTACGCAATGGTGTTGGGACAGGTACAAGGTACTTTGCTGGTGCTTCAAGATCGAACGCTGCGAATGATGATGACAATGGAGATGTAAGGCTAATATCCTTAGCAATGTCCGCAGTTGTCTGTGCAAGCGCGTTGTTCAATGATGCAACTGCATCTGCTGAGAGTGACTTGTTAGCAAGAAGAGCAGCAATTTGCTCTTGTGTGTTTACTGCCTTGTTAAAGTTTTGTGGGAGACCTGCGTCTACCTTTTGCTTAAATAGTGGATCTGTGTTTGGTGTTGCGATTGCGCCTTTAAGAGCGGAATCAAACGCCTCGGATTTTGCTGCCAAATCTTTTGGAGCAGCATCTCCGAACATTTCTTGGGCTGATGCCATGAGATATATTCCTTTTCGTTTAGAGTGTTTTGCCAGCGGCTAGTGAAAACTCATCGTTTGCGAGTTCCATGTAGCCCTTAGCGAGAATGGGATCAGTTGAAGCATCTGCCTTAGCCTTGAAATTCAACGCCTTGACTAAATGCTCGTTCTGAGTTTCTTGTGATAACTGTGTCGCGGTGCGTTTTGGTCCACCAGCAACGGTTTTTTCTAGTGCCGTTGCTAGTTCAGTTTCAAGACTCAAAGCCTTTTCAATTGCTGAATCCTTATCAGCGATCAACGTGGCTTTCTCTGCTTCAAACTTTTCCATAGCACTCTTAACGGCTTCTGCGACGAGTGACTTTAACTCGTCATCTGAGGACTCAACCTCAGAATCTTCGGGTGTTGCCTCTTCGACAACTTCTTTAATTGCCTCAATAACAGGATCGGGCTCTGCTGATTTCTCAGAGAGATCGACGATTTGTGCAGTTGAAACATCATCGCGACCATGATTATCGCTATATGTATCGCATCCGCACTCAAGGCACTTATGAGCTGATTTCTCTACATGATGAGATTTGCACATTTTAGAATCACAACCACCGGCATCGGCGCACTTCATACAACCATCGCACTTGCAACCTTCGGTGGTGTCGGGCTCTGCTGCCATTTCGATACTAGGGATTGGCTCTGCTTCGCCTTCTTGGACTTCGCCTTGATACCACGCGATAAGGTGGTTAGCGACTTCAATAAGTTGTGCCAATGAATAGGTTTCATCTGAGCCCTCTGCCATTTCGCTTGCCTCAACAATAATGAGTTCGGCGATGGCTTTACGGGCTGCGTTGTAGGTATCTTGATCGAATTTAGCGGTGTCAGGTGTCAAAGACTTCGCCAATTCTGTGATTTGCTTAATTGTTTCCATCTTTGACCCTTTCTCGGTCTTGATATTCTTAAACACTTCATTCGGTAGAGGTGCTTTGTATTCGTGCATTTCTTCTACTCGAACGAGTGAACTCTCTCCATCTACTGACTTAGCCAAAATCAACTTTGCGTTGGGGTTGGCTGGTCGATCAACAAGAGAAACTTCAATAATGGAGCCGTCAATAATGCGACCATTGGCGGCTTTGTTATCTCGGACAACGCGAGGGGCTTTAATGCCTACTGAGAATCCTTTATAAACGCCTGTCTTGACCTTCTTAACTGCCAAAGGATCAACAACATGAACACCAATAATATGCTTCCCGTTTTTATTTTCATATTCTTTCGCCACTCCAGCTGCGCTAGACCCATGCATTTCACGAACATTTCCACCAGTAGTAAACCAATCAGGCATAGCCTTTTCTAGCCAAGCAGGATCACAAATTTGTTGATCGAGATCTAAAGAGTCATCGGTTGCGTTGCCGTGAACCATAAGAGTGCCGTCATCATTCTCATCATATTTAAGAATTGTTGCATAAGCGGTAGTGAAATCTCTTTCCATTATTTATTCTCCTTAGATTGAGGCAGTTACAACAACGAGCCCGGCACCAGTACCAGCAGCAGAGATGGCGTAAATTTGATCTGTTGCGTTGCACCACAGTTGGCGGTTACCACCAGCGGCGATTTTGATTCCCTGAGTTGCGCCTGATGTAGTGATTCCTGCATCTCCGATCCAGATAGGAGCGGTATCAAGGTTATCGATATAGACGGGGACATTTTGGCGATTGCCAACGGGTACGGTAAAAACAACTTGCGCCGAGGTTCCAACGGTGTTGTTTGTTTGGTAAAGTGCCATTTATTCTCCTAGGTTCATGTAAGGCGCGAGCGCACACATACAATTTGGGTGGGCAGGTGGTTCAGTATCTCCAGTTGGAAAAGTGTCGTTAATACCAATCGGGGAAGCATCGGCGTTTTCTTGGCAATCTTCGCAACCTTCAGCTACTAGCCATTCAACTTGCTCAACGCCTGAAGTTTCGTACAAATCTCGAGAGGCTACTGATACTGCTCGGCTCATTTCTGTTTGAGCAATAGTGAGAGCGCGTTGAGGATCATCAATCACTTTATCAATGAGAGGCGCAATTTCCCTTGGTGTTAAACCGCCGGGAGTTGTTTCGGTTGCAGGTCGAAGAGCGCGATAAAGAACATTCCCGATTCGATCTAGTGAAGTGTTAGAAATGCCATCAATTGTTAAACCTCGACGATCTAATAACGCCTGTAGTCCACCTTTGGGTTTTAACAACGCGCTCGCGGCTCTATTGCCGGGCTTCCATGTTTCCCAATCAACAACGCCAACATCTACTTTCGGTTGTACTGCTTTGTTAGCGCGATTAAGTAAAGTATTCCCAACCGCTTCACCTAGCACATATCCATCAGCATAAAGAGGCTTCAGCGAGGCAATGAGGGCTGTTTTATCGGGTGTGATATGAGTGTGAGCCCAATCCCTTGCCTGTTGCGAAGTGATCTCAGTATGACCAAGATGAGCAGCGACAAATGAGGCGGCGATATCATCAGCGTTAAACGCTTTCTTAAATCCTTTTTGAATTTGATCAGCGTGTTTCGCCGAAAGTCTGATGATCGTGCCATGCCATTGCATTTAGCGACCTAGATAACGCTCGGCATACCAACGAGCAGAGTCGAAGTCTTTTGCATCAATGAACTTATTAAGAACATCAGCGTAAGAGTTTTCTAAATGCTCAAAGTTAAAAGGTCGTGATGGTGTTGATTTATTAATCCAGCGAAGAAACTTTTCGACCTCTTTTTGAGCAGGTTCAACAGGCTCAACAGTTTGCGCTGGCTCGGTCTGATCTTGCTCAACATTGCCGTTATCATCGAGAGCAGTTCCGGCAGGAACCATGCCATCGGGTCCAAATAAGTAAACAGATTGTCCAGCCACGAGCATCGGCATATCAGCCTCAGGTGTGTCGAGAAGAGGCATACCGCGAGAGGCTCGATCTTCATTGAGTGAATTGCCACCGTTACGGAGGCGAATATCATCGCGCTTTGCTTTTTCTTCGTTGTCATTAGCATCACTCGGAGCAAGTCTAAACTCTAACTCGCGTGGCATACCTAACCAACGATAGGAAAGAGCTGAAATCTGAGCCGAAAGCCATTTAGCGGTGGGAGTAATGCCGATTGCTTCAGCGGCTTCCTTCTCGCCTTGCTGGTGTCCCGATCCGCCGAGTCCTGTCTTGCCTGAGTAACCAAGTTCGGTAGGAAGAACGCCGAAGTGACCTGTAATTGATGTGATGAGATAATCATCGAGGCGATCTGAAAACTTCTCAGAATAGCCCTCTTCAAATTGTAATTTACCGCCCGGCAAGATCATCCGCATACGATTTCTTTGCTCGGTCTGCCCTGAAAGTTCATCGTTATAAATGTTCTCATACGCGCGAATCTGCTCAGGTGTGAGGTTCGCCGATTCAGGAAGTTCTAGCCATGACTTAGGCATCACTCCATCGGTGAACTCAGCCTTGATCCATTGTTGACGGCGAAGGTAGATATCTGCCATCGGTAAGGAACGCTCAACAGGTGAATAACCCCAAACAGAATTGGCGCGACGATTGCGAACAAGGTAGGCAAGTTCATCACTAGAGAATTCGCCGTCGGCTTGCTCATCATCAATAGGCGCATGAAACTCAGAGCGAGGAAAGCCGAAAAGAATCTGCTGGAACGCTGGACCTGTTGAAGGCTCGGGGCGAAATCCACGATCATCTAATAATGGCTTAATGGTCGATCCGTCGAGAATCTGAAATCCTCTAATCTCGCCATTCGCTTTAACTTGCGGCCAGATTGCTAGCGCGTCGAGTACATCCATCTCCTCAATTGCCATATTAAGCCAATCGACGAAAGATAATCCATTTTGAGGATCGGGCGTTTCCCAAAATGCACGAAGTCGAGCGATCTGTGGTGCAAACTTTTCGCGTGCCTCTGCCATAGCGCGTAAGTGATTACCGCCAGCCTCAGCGATGATCCGCTCACTTGCAGAATCAGAGAGAACAATGTCCCAATCTAAGCCCGTGAGTTTTGCTTTTCGCACTTCGATACAACGGCGCAAGATATCTATTTGATCTGCTGCAACTCGAAGAGTCTTAAACGGAACAAGGCGATTCTCAAAGAGGTTGATATTCTGCGCGACAAGGAATTCATATCGGCGAGGATCAGGTCTGCCACGATTCGGATCAAGTGGGTTAATCGCGTTCGGAAATAACGGAACCGCTGCCGGGAATGGGTTAGTTCCCAAAATCGGGTCACGATACATCGGTGTCGCGTTGTAGTGCTGAGTATCGGTGCTGGTTAAGGCGTTTACATTCATAGGGGTAGCCGTTGGAGCAGGTGCTTTAGTAATTCTTTCTGCAACTCGCGCCGCGAAACGATCTAATAGACCCATTTATTCTCCTAATTGATACCAGCCGTCATCCCATAAAGTCATTAACTTCAGGAAATAGGCTTCGTATTCTTTGCCGATTTTCTCTAAATTGTATTTGCTAACTGCGTGTTCTCTAATTGCCGAACGATCTAAACTCTTGACATCTTCGGCGGCTTGCATGAACTCTTTAAGTGTCGTGCATCGGTAGCCCGTGAGCCCGTTGATATTAGTTTCAGTAAATGCTCCCCAATCCGTTGTAATGGTGGGGGTTCCGCAGGCTTGCGCCTCGATAGCAACATTTCCGAAAGGTTCGACATAAAGAGTCGGTGCAAAAGTAGCAATCGCGCCACCCATTAACTCAGCTCGTTGCTCAGGCGAAACAGATCCGACAAACTCGCCGTATCCTGAACCCTTGCCCGGTCCTGCAAGAATAAGGCGTTTGCCTAATCTTTCACATACCTCTTGCGCGATTCGATAGCCTTTGCGATCAATTAACCGCCCAATGAACAGGTAATAATCTCCATCGCCTTTACCGAGAGGAAACATCTCAGGCTCTAGGTAGCCGTTAATCACGGTGTCAAAGAATCTGCCGTCTACTTGTCCGGGGTCTTTATGCCCTGACCACATAGAGTGCATCCACGCATAAGACTCAAAGACTCGGTATTGAGCGAAAGTGCCTGAATATCCCACGCCAAATTCAACTGAGATGTGATCAGGGAAAGCATCGGCAATAGGTTTGTGAGCGTGTCCACCGATCAGACAAATAAAGTCTTTCGGCTTAATTGTTTGAGCGATTTCTTTAATAACGTTGCCGTTAAAGATTTGCCAATGAGGAAGAGCGGTGTCAAAACTTACCGAGGTGTAGTGATTATCTCCTACTGCCTCGGCTCGTTGTTCCTCAGAAATACAAGTGACTAATTCGCCCGGTGCTTCCGATTCTTCGCCAGCGTAGAGAATAACCTCATGCCCGAGGTTTGTCATCATGATACAGAATCGGCGAACCTTTTCTGTGAACGCACATCCAGCAAAGTCTTTTGTTACTTGCGTGTGCGGTAGTGCTACAACATGAAATCGCATTGAAGCGATTCTAGCCTACTCTGCTGCGCTTGGGTCAGGCAACGCCGCCAACGCCTCTTGATGAACAGTAATTGCGGTGTCAAGTTGAGCGAGAGCAGCGTTACTCGCATCTACTCCTGCAGTGTCGTTGTTAGCCTCTGCTACTTGAGCGTTGAGTTGATGTTGAAAAGCCTCCATTGAAAATTGCTGGAGTCGTTGTGCCAAGATAGTGCGTTTTTGGTCATCTGATAAAAAGGATGAATAATCTATTGCCATTTTTCCCTGCCTTCGTTAGTTGTTGTAGTACGGAATCTTTACCGTAGTTCCAGCGATTTGTGCGGTGATGTAACCAGCAACCTGAGATGGTGCGGTGATTGCGCCTGTGGTTGCCGTTGTTGCGGTATTACCTGAAGCAAAGTTGATAGTTCCTGTTGCGGTGATTGAGGTGAGGACAGTTCCCGAGGAGTTTTGTGTCTGCAATAAATCGCCACTTTGAGCAACTGTCGCGGTTCCTGTGCCACTCGATGTACCCGTTGTTGTGTTCGCCGTTGTAAAGGTGTAGGTCGTTCCTGCGGTCACAGTACCGATAGCGGTGATAGTTCCCGTCGCGTTATATCCTGACGGAGTAAAGCCTGTGGTAGTGACGGATTGCCCTACGGTAAACAACTGAGATGAGGCTGAGTAGGTGTACACCGTTGCAGAGCCTGAGCCTACTGCTGAAGTTACAGAGGCGTTGGTGATTGTTGTCGCGGCTTTGACAACAAGTCCCTGTTTAGCAGGTTGTGGAGCTTGTATTTGTCCAGCGGAGTTCACGCGAAGGAGAACAGTGGTAGATGAATCTCTAAACTGTTGTAAATCGCCTGTTCCACCCGATGTAAGTTGAACAATAATTCCAACGCCTAGTGCTGTAGATGTATTGACCGACAAATTTCCGCCGCCATATTGCGAACCACCCGTGCGGATATTGACATTCCCGTATTGGTCAATTCTTGTTCCTGTAGAACCGCCAAATAATGCCGCGCCTGTTGATTCAATTTTTGCTAAAACAGAA
>Ga0164296_1001706_pt1 | contig 22747 bp, 19 predicted proteins | sample GEODES057metaG_FD_113533 | JGI IMG/M metagenome (GOLD analysis project Ga0164296, IMG submission 113533) | Dystrophic lake water microbial communities from Trout Bog Lake, Wisconsin, USA - GEODES057 metaG | ecosystem: Environmental > Aquatic > Freshwater > Lake | place: USA: Trout Bog Lake...
CAGATGCGTCCAGGGCGAATTGAGGGAAACATAATAGTCGATGTGTAGGGCCATGCGCGTTCCTCCAATATCGTTGGGCGCGATCCTGATCGACCACTCGATTTGGCACAAGCCGGGCAGAACGGAATAGGATGGCGGTGACGGAGGAAACACGGCATGAAATGGACTATCGGCGACGTCACCATCAGCAAGATCGTCGAACTGGAGATGACCGGCGGCACGCGCTTCCTGTTACCGGACGCCACGCCCGAAGCAGTGCAGCCGATCGCATGGCTGCGGCCGCATTTTGCCAATGACGACGGCAAGTTGACCATGGCAATCCAGACCTTCGTGGTGGAAACCCCGGACCGGCGCATCGTTGTGGATACCTGCCTGGGCAATGACAAGCAGCACCGCCGCATCCCGCATTGGAATGACCGCCAAGGGCCATTCCTGCAGGACCTGACCGACGCCGGCTTCCCACCGGACTCGATCGACACCGTGCTTTGCACACATCTGCATGTCGATCATGTCGGCTGGAACACCAAGCTGGTCGACGGGAAATGGGTGCCCACCTTCCCGCGCGCCCAATACCTGATGGGGCAAATCGAATATGACCACTGGCGCAACAGCACCGAACGCCCCGACATGGCACACGTCCTGGCCGATTCCGTCACACCGATCATCGAGGCCGGGCTTGCCACCTTCGTTGCGACCGACGCTCAACTCACCCCCGAAATCGACTTGGTTCCCACGCTGGGCCACACACCCGGGCATGTCAGCGTGCGCATCCGCTCACGTGGCGAAACCGCGCTGATCACCGGCGATTTCATGCATCACCCGGTGCAGATCGCCCGCCCGGAATGGAGCACGCTCGCCGATACCGACCCCGAACAGGGCATAGCCACCCGTCGGCGGATGTTCGCGGAACTCGCAGGGACGCCGACCTTGGTGATCGGCACGCATTTCGCCGGCGCGACAGCGGGGCGCATCGTGCGCGATGGCGACAGTTACCGGCTAGACGTATAGCCGAAACCCTAGATGTTCCAGCCGCCGCCGTGGGCGCGGTGGGACAGCTACCGGCTAGACGTATAGCCGCACCCCTGCGGCGAACGGACAATGCCCGCCGGCCAAGGTTGCAACCTGCCACGGCCCGTCGCACTGTGCGGCGAAAGTCCAGGGAACCCTCGTCCATGACCCATCTGCGCAGCGGCATCTTCCTCGCCCCATTCCACGCCCTGAATGAAAACCCGATCCTGGCGCTGGAACGCGATTTCGAACTGCTTCAGCACCTCGACGCTTTGAATTATCACGAGGCATGGGTCGGCGAGCATCATTCCGGCGGGTTTGAGATCATCGCCAGCCCCGAGGTTTTCATCGCCGCCGCGGCAGAGCGCACGCGCCATATCCGCTTGGGCACCGGCGTGCTGTCCCTGCCCTATCACAATCCGTTCATCGCCGCCGACCGCATGGTGCAGTTGGACTATCAAACCCGCGGCCGCGCGATGTTCGGCGTCGGCCCCGGCAGTTTGGTTCATGACGCGAAGAAGATCGGCATCAACCCGGCCGACCAGCGCCGGATGATGAACGAGGCCATCGACGTGATGATGGACTTGTTCGACGGCAAATCCGTCACCCGCAAATCCGACTGGTTCGACCTCAACGACGCTCGGCTGCAACTGCCGCCCTATACACGCCCGCGGATGGAAATGGCCGTCGCGGCCTCACGCTCCCCGGCCGGGGCGCTGGCGGCGGGGCGGCATGGTATCGGCATGCTATCGATCGGCGGCACCAGCGACGACGCGCTGAAACATCATGCCAAGAACTGGGACCTGTATGCCGAGACGGCGCGCGCCAATGGCCACGTGCCAGACCGGCGCAACTGGCGCCTGGTGACGCTGATGCACATCGCCGAAACCCGCGAACAAGCGCGCGAAAATGTCCGCCACGGCCTGGATGCGTTCTGCGATTATTTCCGCGACGTCGCCACCTTCCCGATCGTTCCGGGCGATATCACCGACCGATATCAGTACATGATCGAAAGCGGTGCCGCCTGCATCGGCACGCCCGATGATGCCATTGCCTTTATCGAACGCCTGCAGAAGGGCTCGGGCGGATTTGGCGTCATCATGGAACTGGCCCAGAACTGGGCCGATTGGGGCGCGACGAAACGGCACTACGAACTCATGGCCCGCTACGTCCATCCACACTTCCAGGCCCTGCGAGACTGGCGGAGCGACAGCTACGACTATGCGCGCGACCACCATGAGGCGTTCACCACGCAATCCGCCGGTGCCGTGCAGGCCGAGATCGACCGACTGGCCGCGCAGAAAAAAGCGGCAGAGTAAGCCGACCACGCAAAACTGGCTTGCGGTCCCCACTTGCATCCAATGGGGACGACAAGCCGCCTATGCCCTGCAACGCGCTAGCGAAAACCGTCCTGTCCGGCAGCGCTCCGGGCAGGACGATCCGCGATTGTGGTGATTATTGGCCGAGCGAATGCAAGAAATAGTGGATCGCTTGGCCCATGAGGCCCGGCGTCTGCACGGCGGCGAAATGGCCGGAGTTCAGTTCCAGGAACTGCGCGCCCGGCACACGCTTTGCCATCGGCTCGATCGCAGACGGCGGGCGAAGACCATCATGCCGCCCCGCGGTGAACAGCGCCGGGCACGTGATTTTGGCCAGATCCGACTCGATATTCTCATGCGCTAGCATGCGATTGATGGCCGCGAAGCTTTCCGGATCATTGCCCAGCCAGCGGGCGCGAAACGCCTCGAACGCTTCGGGGATATGTCGAACCACGGGCGGGTAAGACGCCGCCAGACTGGTCTCTACGACCGAGCGCATGCCGCCCTTTTCGACCGCATCGGCACGATCCAGCGTGGCTTGCCGACGCTCCGCGGTCACGCCCGGTGCCAGCGCATGCGTCACCAGGGCCGCAACGCGGTCCGGGTTGCGGGCGGCGAAATGCATGCAGATCGCACCGCCGACGGCGATCCCGGCCAAAGAGACCGGGCCGGTGATGCCTTGGGAATCCAGCAGCGCCTTCAAATCATCCGCCATCATGTCCCAGGTGACGGTGCCCTTGATCTTTTCCGACATGCCCGAACCGCGGAAATCATAGCGCAGCACCTGGCGATGGTTGCCGAACCAGGACATCATCTCATCCCAGCTATCCATGGACCCGCCCATTTCGTGCACCAGCACGACCGTGGCCGCGCCGCTACCGCCGCGGTCGAAGCGCAGGCTGGTTCCGTTGACTTCGATGAAATTCATGGCGAACGTTTCCCCTTCTTGCTTGCCGGCCACGATAGGGCGGCACGCGAAACTCGTGAAGGTCTTCCCCGCACAATGTCACAACCCATGATCCTGCACTGGTCGCCTCGCTCCCCCTATGTGCGCAAGACAATGATCGCGATCCATGAAATGGGGCTGCAGGATCGCATCCAGACCGTTCGCACCGTGACCGGCGGCACCACGCCGCATCTGCCGCTGATGCAGATCAATCCGCTGGGCAAAATTCCGACGCTGGAAGTCGGCGACGGCAGCGTGCTGTATGATTCGGCCGTCATCATCGAATATCTCGATACGCTGCACACCGGCCCGCGCCTGTTCCCCGCCGCTTGGCCGGAGCGTATCACGGCGCTGCGCCGCCATGCTCTGGGCCAGGGGATGCTGGATGCAGCGCTGGCCACATTGTCGGAAGGTTTCCGCCCCGTCGAACGGCAAAGTGAGCCGCATATGGCGCTGTGGCGTTTGAAACTGACCACCTGTGTCGAGGCGTTGGAACATGAAGCCGAGGCGCTGGGTGATAGCGCGTTCAGCATCGGCCATTTGGCGATCGGCGTCGCGCTTGGTTATCTCGACTTCCGCTTCGATGCGATGCAATGGCGCGTCGGCCATCCGCGCCTGGCCGCCTGGCACGCGACGTTCAACGCCCGCCCGGCGGTGCTGGCCAATATGCCGGTGGATGATCGCTGAACGGAGGTCAGCTTGGCGCAAAGGCCGGCCGAGCGGAGGGCATGGGTGAGGAAGGGCGTGGGGGCGCGTGCGTTGGCGAAACGGCGATCGTGGGCTGCGTGGCGACGCGATGGGTGGCGCATCGACGGGCGGGTGCGCTTATGGTGGGGCAAGGTCCGGTAGGCCAGCGGTTGGTAGGCCAGCGGTTGGTGGGGGGCCAGCGGTCATTTGCTCCGCGCTTGCTGCGCCAATGGTAGGTGCGCCGGTGGTTGACGGACAACTCCGGGTGGGCAGCACCGAGTGGGCAGCACCGAGTGGGCAGCACCGGGCGGGCAGCACCGGGCGGGCAGGCGCCAAATCGCAAAGGAACTGGCGACAAAGCGAGGTTTGCCCCATATGCAGCGATACGCGTAACCCAAGGCCCAGACGTGACATCGCCCCGCCGGGGACTCCTTCTCCCCTCTCTCAGCGCCGCCATCGGCGTCCTCATTCTGCTCGGCCTTGGCTCCTGGCAGCTCTATCGCCTGCAATGGAAGCAAGCTGTGCTGGCCCAAATCGCCGCCGCCGAACACAGCCCGCCGATGCCGCTGACGGAACATCCGCCCACCTTCGGCCGGGTCTCCGTCACCGGGCGCTTCCGCTTTGACCACACCATGCGCCTGGGGGTGGAGGTGCGCGAAACGCCGCGCGGATCAATCATCGGGTATCACCAGATCGTACCCCTGGAACGCGACGGCGCGCCCACGTTGCTGGTCAACCGCGGCTGGGTGCCGGATGCGCCGAACGCGCCAGTGAAAGACCCGGAAGGACCGGTGACCGTGACCGGCTTCATCCGCCAAGCCGATCCAGGGTCTTGGTTCACCCCGGCCAATGATATCGCCAGACGACAGATTTACGCCCTGAACCCGCCGGCTATCGCACAACAAATGGGGTTCGGCCCGGTCGAGCCATTCTCGCTGACAGTGCTCGGAACAGCGCCGGACGGCCAGTTCCCGCAGCCCGCCACCGACTTCCCTCGTCCTGCCAACAACCACCTGTCATACGCCATCACCTGGTACACCCTGGCCGGCGTGCTGGTCGTCATCTTCGCCCTTCGCCTGCGCGCCAATACGCCCAAAGCCTGAGCCAGCACGCACTGCCCACCATGCGATCGGCCAGCCGATCCCCCCCAATTCGATCACCCGCAAGTCGATCCCCCCCAATCAGGGCGTATCGCTCAGCACCACGCCCGACGGGCTGCTCATCGGCACATGCAGCGGCATGTTCAGGCTCCAGGCAGCACCGAGATCGCCGGCAATGCTCCATCCCGCCGGCGGCGTGAGGGCCGAAAGATTGTCCGTCACGGCATTCCCGCGGCCGATCGTCGTCGTGCCATACGGGTAGAACAGCCGGCAGGCAGAGGACACATTCACCAGGGGCCGCGCCAACGTGATCTGCACCTGTGTGGCATTCAGCCGCAGGCAGGATGTCGCTCCGACGATGCTGCCCGGACTGGCCGGCGAACCGCCATCCATCACCGCCCAGCCAATCCCCTGCGCCGCCTGAGTCGGCGGCACGATCAGATCCGTGCCGGCATCATGTCTCACGGTGACGATCAGCACCGTGCTGGAGGCGCGATAGACATGCGTGACGGCTGGACCGCCGGCGGCAGGAATGCCGGCTGGTATCGTCGTGATCGTATCACCGCCGGACGATGCCAGAACCGCGCGGGCAACCAAGGGTGCCGCCAGACGGCCAAATCGTTGATTGTCCGGAATGTCGCGGTGCAGCGGGTCGCCGCCGCTCCAGACACCTGTGCCGGCATCGAAGACCAATGCCGGACCGCCGATGCTGCGGGGCAGGCTATCGGCCGTCTGCGGCAACACGACCTTGATATTCTGCGCCGGGTCGGCGGCGAGTTCCGCCACGACCTCCCGCTGCATCTGCGTGCCCGCATCGTTGCTGGCATAGTCGAAGGGGATGGCCGACCACCAAACCTGCGGCAATGCTGCGGCCGACTGCGACACCATACCGCGTTCCAACGCCAGGAAACGGCGCACGGCTGCCTCATAGGTCGCTTTCTCGGAATATTGGCGCGTGGAATCATCCTCGGACCACGGCCAGAAAATCGCCGCGATATCGGCCGCATCCGTCGGCGCCGTGTAAGAGTGCAGCCAGTTCTGCACCGCTTGCCCGTCCGCACCGAGGGGCCACGTCGACGGATCGCTGCCATCGCCGGGATTGGTCAGGAACGACCCGAATAATCCCGGACCGGCGACCGGATACAACCCCTCCCCATGGATGCAGGTGGCCGCCGGCGGCCCGCCGTAATTGGCCACCACGCCATAGGCCAATGCACCGAGATGCCACGCCACACCCTGCGCCAGCAGGTGCCAGGCACCGTCGTTCAGACCGTTGCCGGAATTGGATTGGCCGGTGATCAAGATCTGCAAGCCGCGCCGCGGCCCAAGCTTCCAGCGCGTGAGATAAAGCAGCACGGTGGCAATGCCCGTGGCACTCAGGCTCGTCCTCCAGACGGCAGCCTCATGAAACCAGCACTCAGCCCCACCGGCGGTCGCGCCGCTATGCAACAATAACAACGGCGCCGTCAGCGCGGCGGCAAACGGGTTCGTCACGCCACTGGCGACCTGCGCGCCGTCCAGCCAGACATCGATCCCACCATGCGGCGTGTTGCGCAACACGATGGCATGGGTGTGCCGGCGGCTCATTGCGTTGCTCAGAACCGTCTGCGCCGTCCCCGGGAACAGGATCAGACGCGTGCCACCCGTGTTGTCGGCGCCAAGAACGGCCACGCCACCAACGGACAACAAGGTGATGGGCACGTTGGCACTCTGCTTCCAATTCGGCCGAGACCAAACGAGGCACACGGTCCATGGCGCGCCGGCCCCCATGGAAAACGGGGGGCTCAGCAGGCCCTGATCGGGATCCATCACCGGCAGTTGCTGACCGTTGGCAGGTAAGTTGGGCGGTATGACCGTGTTCAGCCCGACCCCGCCGAACAAACCGTTCAGCCGCGGCGTCGCCACCGGCGCGGTGCCAGACGCGCTGGCGTGCCACACCGCCAACGCCCCGCCAGCGCCGGATTGATCGGCCACCGCGGCAACGGCACCGCCGAACGCCGTCAACGCCGCCCCCGTCGGCCCCACACAGCCGGCAAACCCCGCGGCATTCCACCACCCTGCCAGCCCGCCCCCGGCGGAAAAAACCGCCGGCGGAGGCGCCTGCCCATCCAAGGGCTTCCACAACATCGGAACCCCTGGCGCGACCATGGCGATCGGGCCGGTGGGCGAGATTTTGACCACTGCCATGATCAGGTCCTCCCTCGGGTCGTGCTGGGGGTAGTGCCCGGGGTGGTGCCGGTGGTGCTGGGCAGGTCGGATCGGATGGACATGACGGCTCCGCGGATTGTTCTTTTTTTGTTCTAACAATCAATAACGATATAGGCAAGCAAATCTAACATATCCCACCATCACGACCACCGCGTGTCGCCAGATCCCAGCGCGGCAAGACACAAGGCCGAGCGGCGATCGACGCCACAGCCCCCGTATGCAGGTCGTTGCCACCCTCATCCGCCGGACGACAGCCGCCCTTACGACGAGCGCACGCCGCGCCGAACATCGCCGGAAACTGCCCAGCACAGCATGGGCACAAGCGCCCCCTTTGCCGGCCAGCCCCCGACATGCCACCATCGCCGGCAAGAGGAGACAACGCCATGAACGACCAGCCCCTGACCCCGGATACGCCGGCACTGGACGGCAAGCAGATCGCCGACCTCGCCGAACAACTCAGCCAGCTATTGCGTCTGCGGACCATGCCGATCGGCATGAAACTGTTCACCGACAAGGCGGCCATGGAGGCCGTGCCAGGCCTGCGCCGCCCGGCCAAAGGCAAAACCTTCTCCACCTGCCAGTTGGTCACCCAATCGCGCCTCGCCGGCTTCACCTTGGGGATCACCACCGAGAACGTGCCCGCATTCTCCAGCTGTTCCAGCGTCATCGGCCTGGATACGCCCGGTGAGATCTACACATCAGGCCGCAAGATGGAGGGCGTGTGGTTCGAAAACCGCGACGCCGCCGCGGCACACCAAGCCCAAATGCCACGCATGCACCCGGGCCACGCCGGCCTCGCCATCTCGCCGCTTCGTAACGCTCGGCTAGACCCGCCGGATATCTGCCTATTCTACGGCAATCCCGCGCAGATGATCCTGTTCATCAACGGGCTGCAATGGCGCAACTACCAGCGCTACGACTTCTCCATCACCGGGGAGAGCGCCTGCGCCGATAGCTGGGGCAACGCACTGAAGACCCGGAAGGTGAGCCTGTCGATCCCGTGCTACGCTGAACGCCGCTACGGCGGTGTCGCCGATGACGAGATGCTGATGGCCTGCCCGCCGGAGGACCTGCAGCGCGCGGTTACCGGACTGCACGGCCTGTCCAAGGCCGGGCTGCGCTATCCGATCATGCCCTTCGGCCCGCAAGCGGAACCGGCCGAGGGCATGGCGAAAAGCTACGCCGGCAAAAACTGAGCGGCCCAACACCTAAGGGACGGAAGCCAGAGGGGTGGAAGCCAGAGGGGTTGAAGCCGGGGGGCGGAAGCCGGGGGGGCTGATGCCGAGCAGGGTTGGTCGCATGTAGGTAGGGCTGGCACGAAGGCCGGGTTGCAGCGATGCGGGCGTGCCAACCACGCGCTGCCAATGGCGTCGCGGGATCACAGCGCCGGCGGCAGCGTTGCGCGAAAAGGCGGGCGCCGCGCGGTGCGGGCAAATCGCGATGCGACGACATGAAAGCGTTTCATAACCGTCCTCCGACACTGCATCGGGACGACGACGTCTGTCGGCGCGGCAATGCGCGGGCCTGCAATCTTGACGTGCGGAACCTCTGTTCCGACGGGCGCCTGCGTGATACCTCGGTCGCAATGAAACGCATCCTTCGGCATCCAAACACCCAGGCCGTTCTGGCTTGGCTGCTGGGGCTCTATCTCGCCTTCGCTTTCCGCACCACGCGCTGGGCGGTGGAGGGGTTGGAGCAACTCGGACAATCCTTGCAAGAGGGGCCGCTTATCGTCGCTTTCTGGCACGAGCGCCTGCCATTGATGCCGATGCTGCTGTTGACCGCGCGCCAGCAGCCGGACTTCAACGTCAACCGTGTCCAGGTTCTGGTCAGCCACCACCGTGACGGCCGCTTTATCGGCAACGTCATCAAACGCTTTGGGATCCATGTCGCGCTGGGATCATCCTCACGCGGGGGAGCGGCTGCGATGCGCAGCATGCTGTCCACGCTGAGCAAGGGCGAACTCGTCGCGATCACGCCCGATGGCCCACGCGGCCCGGCACGCATCGCAGCCCCAGGCGTGGCGCAACTCGCCGCGCTATCCGGCCTGCCAATCGTGCCGTGTTCGGCGCAAACCTCCGGCCGCATCGTCCTGGGCAGTTGGGACCGGATGGTGGTGCCGCTGCCCTTCGCCCATGGCGTGCTGGTTTGCGAACCCTGCATTTCGGTTCCTCGTAGCAGCTGGAAAGACTCCTTGCCGGCAATTACGGCGGCCCTGACGCGCGCGGCGGACCGGGCGGACCAACTTTGCCGGTCTTGAAGGGAACCAGTGCGCTGCGCTTATGGGCCGGGCTTACAACGGTCCTGGCGCCCGCGTTGCGGCTGATGCTGCGTGTCCGGCTATCCCGCGGCAAGGAAATTGCCGAACGCCTGGATGAGCGGCGGGGCATCGACCCAAGCCCGCGCCCCAGTGGCCCAGTGCTATGGATCCATGCGGCAAGCGTCGGCGAAACCGCTTCGGTTCTGCCCGTCCTGCCTCCCCTCTTGGCCGCCGACCCGGCCCTGCGCGTGCTGTTCACCACCGGCACCGTCACGTCTGCCAGGCTCTTGGCGCAACGCCTGGATCCGGCGTTGCAGTCACGCGTGCTGCATCGTTTCGTGCCGCTGGACGTGCCCGCATGGGTGAGGCGATTCCTGGATCATTGGCGCCCGGATGCGGCGGCCTTCGTGGAAAGCGAGTTGTGGCCGAACCTGCTGGCCGGCTGCCGGGCGCGTGGCATACCGATGATCCTGCTGAACGCCCGCATGTCGGCCCGCAGCTTCGCCCGCTGGGAAAAGGCACCCGACGTCGCGCGCACCTTGCTGGGCGGTTTCCGCCTGATCCACGCCCAAGACGACGAGACGGCGGGCCGCCTGCGCGGCCTGGGCGGACAGAACGTCTCCGCGCCCGGTGACCTGAAGCAAGCGGCACCGCCGTTACCTGTGGATTCAGCGGAAAGCGACCGTCTGCGGCAGCGCATCGGCCACCGCCCGACATGGCTCGCCGCCAGCACGCATCCGGGGGAGGAAGCGCTGATGTTTCGCGTCCACCGCACCCTCGCCGCGTCCGTGCCCAACCTGCTGACCATCATCGCCCCCCGCCACCCCGAGCGCGGCGGCGCAATCGCCGCGGAAGCCGGCTCGACGCCCGTGACCCGGCGAGCCCTGGGCGAGGGACCGCCCGAGGAAGCCGGTGTCTGGATCGTCGATACGCTGGGCGAGATGGGGTTGTGGTATCGTTTGGCGCCGATCGTTTTGGTCGGACGCAGCATGCTGGCGCCGGGCGGTGGTCAGAATCCGCTGGAACCAGCCCGTCTGGGCTGTGCCATCGCCGTCGGACCGCATACCAGCAACTTCACAGGCCACGTCGACCGCCTACGCGCCGCCGGCGCATTGGCCGTCGTGGCGGACGAAGCCGCGCTGACACGCTTTGTCCAGACCATGCTCGCTGACCCGGCAGAGCAGAGGCGCATGGCGGCAAAGGCCATCGCCGCGACGCAAAACGACGACGCCGTGATCCGCCAGACCGCCGCGTCTTTACTGGCGCTGACGACCGGATAAGCCTTCCTCGCACCCGCCCCCGCCGCGGAGCGGCAAAGAAACTATCCAGCCGCCGCCGCGGAGCGGCCAAACAATGATTCGGGCGCGGCGGCCAAGAAACCATCCCGCCCCAGCCGCAGAGCGGCAAAGAAACCATCCAGCCGCAGAGCGGCCAAACAACGATTCGGGCGCGGCGGCAGAGCGGTAAACGCACCATCGCCGCGCGGCGGCAAACGAACCCGCGCCGCGGAGCGTCAAACGAACCATCCCGCGCGCAGCGCAGCGGGCAAAATCGGATGCAACAGCCGGATTGCCTCATCAGGCGGAAAGCCCCAGGCTAGACGCCGAGTCGGGGTAACCCGTCAGCCTCTCGCCATCAGGGATTTCGCTATGCGCAACGCCGTCCGTCTCCTGCTCTGGACCGACAACACCCGTCCCTACACCGATGCCATAGCCGCAGCCGGCCTGTCCGACCGCGTGGCGATCGAAACCTTGCCCCGCAAGGAAAAGCCGTCTGCCGAACAAATGGCGGAAACCGAGGCTCTGATGGTTCCCAACGTGCCGCCGGGATTGCTGCCAGCGATGCCGAAACTGCGCTGGGCGCAGGCGATGACGGCCGGCGTTGAAGCCTGGCTCGCCCTGCCGGACCTACCGCCCGGCCTCATGCTGACCTGCGCCCGCGGCACGCACCGGGAATCGATGCCGGAAAACATCATCGCGGCGATGATGTTCGTCGCCAAACCGATCACCGCCTGCGTCGAGGCGCAAAAGACCAGCACCTGGGCCAACATCGTCGCCGACCCGATCAACGGCAAAACGCTCGGCATTTTGGGCTTGGGGGAAATCGGCGGTGAATTGGCGCGCATCGCTCGCGCGCTGAACATGCGCGTCATCGGCACCAAGCGCCGCCCCGAACCAATGCCGGACGTGGCCGAAATCCTGCCGCCGGAGAAAACCGACGAAGTACTGGCGCAATCCGACTACGTCGTGCTGCTGCTGCCGGCCACGCCGGCAACCGACAATCTCATCGATGCGGCGATGCTGGCGAAGATGAAACCCTCTGCTTGGTTGCTGAATTTCGGCCGCGGCCAATTGATCGACGATGCGGCCCTGATCACCGCCGTAACGCAGAAGAAAATCGCCGGCGCCGTTCTGGACGTTTTCCGCCAAGAACCGCTACCCGCCGATCACCCGTTCTGGACCACGCCGAACATCACGGTGCTGCCGCATATCGGCGGGCCGCATCCGGACCGCGATTCGATCGTCGCCAGACTATTCGTCGACAATCTGGGCCGCTATCTCGACGGCAAGCCGCTGCAGCAAGTCGTCGACCGCGACGCCGGTTACTGACTATGATGCACCGCCGAGCAGCACCAACGCCCGGTTCTTGAACGCGGCTTGCCCAGCCAAGGGACGACCCCGGGGGAGCCATCATGGGGGAACCATCATGGCCAAACCATCATGGTCCAACCATCCTCGCGGGCGCCGCGGGCCATAAAGGACAGTGGTATGACGCAAGCAACGCCGATCCATGATTACCTCGCACCGCGCGTGGCTGCCTTGGTGCAAAGCGCCGCCGAACAGGGCATGGCGAGGGATGCCGTCGTGGCGGTGCTGATCGATATCTTGACCTCACCCCAATACGACACGGCCGCCCCCGACCCGGCAGCCGATTCGGCCCCACACCAAGATTGGGACCGATCACATCACGATGTCGTCTTGGTCGAAGGCGCTTATGTTGCCAACGTGCCGACCATCGGCGTGCAGCATGAAGACGATTTCGTCGCACCACTGACGTATCGGGACTGACCGAACAGGATCACGTGGAAAACCGTCGGCCCACCGCCGACGATCACCCTAGCCGACCAGATCACGCCATTCCTGTTCGGTCAGCGTCCTGACGCCCAGTTCGGCAGCCTTGCGCGCTTTCGAGCCGGCATCGGCACCGACAACGACAAGATCCGTTTTCTTCGATACCGAATCGGTGACGCGCGCACCCAACGCCTCGGCCCGCGCCTTGGCTTCGGGACGGGTCATAGTTTCCAGTGTGCCGGTGAAAACGACGATCTTGCCGGCCACAGGGCTGTCGGCGGTTTCTGCCGCAACCTCATCTTCGATCGTCAGTGCCGCAGCCAGTTCGTCCAGCGTCGTGACATTGCGAGGCTCATCGAAGAAATCGACCAACTCCTCGGCGATGGTTGGCCCGATGCCGGTGATGCTGCCCAAAGCCAACCGTTCGTCCGAGCCGATTTGGCGCGCCGCCAGCATCTGTTCCCGCCAATTGGCAAAACTGCCGTAGTGGCGTGCCAGGAGTTTCGCATTGGTGGCACCGATACGACGAATGCCCAAGGCGAAGATGAAGCGCGTCAGCGGGATGATCCGACGCGCCTCGATGGCGCGCACAAGATTGCGTGCCGATTGCGCGCCCCACCCCTCTCGCAGGGCGATCTCGGCTTCCCTGTCCGTCAGGCGGAAAATATCCGCGGGACGGTGCAACCAGCCAAGATCGTAGAATTCCTGGATGGTTTTTTCGCCCAATCCATCGATATCGAACGCTTGACGGGAAACGAAATGAATCAGCCGTTCGACCAATTGCGCCGTACAGGTCAATCCGCCGGTGCAACGTCGTACCGCCTCCTCGGCCGGTCGTACGGCATGGCTGCCACAGGCCGGACAGGTATGCGGGAATTCATAGGGCATAGACGCCGCCGGGCGGCGCTCCATCACCACGGAAACGATTTGCGGAATGACATCGCCAGCGCGTTGCAACACCACCGTGTCACCGATCCGGATATCCTTGCGAGCGATCTCATCCTCATTGTGCAAGGTCGCGCGCGACACCAGCACGCCGCCGACATTCACCGGCTCCAGTTCGGCGACAGGGGTCAGAGCACCAGTGCGGCCAACTTGGATGCGAATATCATTCAACAGCGTCGTCGCCTGTTCCGCCGGAAACTTCCACGCCACCGCCCAGCGTGGTGCCCGGCCGACGAATCCCAACCGGCGTTGCAGCGCCAGATCGTCGATTTTGTAGACCACACCATCGATATCATAGCTCAGACCGGCGCGCCGCAAACCGATATCAGCCTGGAATGACTCGGCCGCATCCTCCGCCGACAAACGACGCGACAGCGGATTGACGTCAAAGCCCCATGCTTGCAGTTTTTGCAGCCATTCCCAATGGGTTTCCGCCACCGGTTCGCTGGCCTCTCCCATCGCATAGGCGAATAAAGACAATGGCCGCTCGGCGGTGATCGCCGCATCCATCTGCCGCAGGCTGCCCGCGGCGGCATTCCGCGGATTGGCGAAACTCTTGCCACCCGCCGCCGCCTGCGCGGCGTTCAACGCGAGGAAATCGTCTTTGCCCATGAACACCTCGCCGCGGATTTCGATCAGCGCGGGGGCTGGGCCGGACAAAGTCTCGGGGATGGATTTCAGTGTGCGGAGATTGGCGGTGACATCCTCCCCTTCCGATCCGTCGCCGCGCGTGGCACCGCGCACGAAACGGCCGTGTTCATAAGTCAGGCTGATCGACAGCCCATCGATCTTCGGCTCCGCGACGAAAGCGAACGGTTCGACCGTGCCCAGAAAACGATGCGCGCGAGCACAGAACGCGGCAAACTCCTCGGCATCGAAGACGTTATCCAACGACAGCATCGGCACACGGTGGCGGATTTTGGCAAAGCCCGAGGCCGTTGCGCCACCCACACGATGCGTGGGGGAGTCGGGTCGGACCAGATCGGGAAACCGCGCCTCGATTGCCGCGTTGCGACGGCGTAGCGCGTCATAATCGGCGTCCGAAATCTCCGGCGCATCATGCGTGTGATAGGCGGCGTCGTGATGCGCGATCTCGATAGCCAGCCGAGCGAGTTCGGCTTCGGCCTCGGCTGCTGTCAGGCGTTCGGGCGGAGTCTGGGCGAGGGAGTCGGTCATGCCAGCCGGAATCCTAGGTTGCGCTGCCGGTAGATCGAAACCTCGCCCCTGATGTCAACAGTGCCGATCGGCGGCTAGCTCAGCTTGCGGAATTTTCGCAAACAGCGGAGCGGTTGCGGCATTTCCTGGCCGGGGAATAATTGCGGCCAGTTCGTCCAGGACACCTCGCCGACGTAGATATCGCCACGGCTGTCGACGCAGATCCCGTGCGGCGCGAGAAACTGGTCGATCCCCAAGCCGGGTGCTAGGCCGCCGATGCGCGCCAGACGCTTGCCGGTGTGATCGACGATGCTGATCCGCGGCCCCAGATTGGGTTGGTGGCGGTTTACCGGCTGCACCGGTCCCAACTCACCGATGTAGCACACCGGGCATTTTCCGGCTGGCATGAACAGGCCGCACGGGCGATGCAGATTATTCCACTGGGTTTCGTAGCGTCCCTTGCCGTCGAACACCTGCACGCGGTGATTTTCGCGGTCGGCCACATAGACCCAGCCGTCGGCATCGCAGGTGATGTTGTGGACAATGTTGAACTCCCCCGGATCGGTGCCGGGCCCGCCCCAGGACAGCAGCAAACGCCCATCGGGCGCGTAGCGATGTACCCGCGCATTGCCATAGCCGTCGGAGACGAAGATATCGCCATTCGGCGCCATGGCGGTATGCGTGCAGCGGTGGAACGGATCGCCGCTCATGTAAGCCGAGGAGCGACCGGGCGTGCCCAATGTCAGCAGGATTTTGCCATCCAGCGTGCATTGGCGGACCGAATGGTCGCCGTCATCGGTCAGCCACAGCGTATCGTCAGGCGCGACATAGACACCATGGGCGCGTTTGAACACGCCTTCGCCCCAGGAGCGGAGGAAATTGCCGTCGCGATCGAAGACGATCAGCGGATGCTCGCCGCGATTGAAGACGTAGACATTGTCGTTGCTGTCGACGCCAACGCCGCCGATTTCCTTGAAATCCCACCCTGGCGGCAACACGCCCCACCCTTCGATCGGCTCATACAGATAATCGCCGCTGCCCAGTGTGATCATGATCGTCGTCCCTCCCGCCTCTGTTGCGGCCAGACTGGCACGGCGCCGCAAAGCGGCAAAGATCATCGCCGCCGTCAGCACACGTCCTTTGACCCTTCCCTGTCGTGCGCATGCCGTCCATCTTGCCGGCGTGCTCCGTCTCACGCGCCTCCGCCTGACCGATTTCCGCAACTACCCGACGCTGACCTGGCAGCCGTCGGCGCGCATCGCCGTGTTGTTCGGTGCCAATGGCAGCGGCAAGACCAACCTGCTGGAAGCCGTCTCCCTCCTGGTACCCGGCCGCGGCCTGCGCGGCGCCCGTTCGGCCGACCTAGCGCGTCAGGGGGCAAGCGGTGCTTGGGCCGTCGCCGGCCGCTTCGCCACAGCCGAAGGTGAAACCGACATCGGCACCGGCGCCACTGCCGCCGGGGAACGGCGGGTGTTTCGCGTCGATGGCGCCGCCCCGCGTAGCCAAGCCGAAATCGCCCGCCGTATCGCCGCCGTCTGGCTGACGCCGCAAATGGACCGCCTGTTTACCGAGGGTCTGTCCGGCCGCCGCCGCTTCCTCGATCGCCTGGTCTGGGCGCTGGAGCCAAACCACGCGCGCGAAATCGCCGCGCATGACACCGCCATCGCCAGCCGCAACCGGCTGCTGGCCGAGGGCAGAAAAGACCGCGCCTGGATCGCGGCAACCGAAGATGCCATCGCCCGCCACGCCGTCGCCGCCACCGCCGCGCGCATGCACCTGATCGCTCGGCTGAACGCCCAGGCCACCAGCGGCGGATTCCCCCCCGCACGCATGGAACTGGCCTGCAGCATCGCCGATCGGCTGGCGGCCCAACCGGCGTTGGTGGTGGAAGACTGGCTGCGCGCCCAGCTTGAGGCCGAACGGGGGCGCGATGCCGCGGCAGGGGGTTCGGCGCTGGGTGCCCATCGCGCCGATATGCGCCTGACCGATCTGACCAGCGGCACGCCGGCGAGCCTGGCCAGCACCGGGCAGCAGAAAGCCCTGCTGATCGGCGTCATTCTGGCGCATACACAGCTGATCGCCGCCTTGCGTGGTTTTGCGCCCGTGCTGCTGCTAGACGAGCCCTCGGTTCATCTGGATGCGCAGCGGCGATCGGCCTTATGGACCGTGTTGATGGATTTGCCTGCCCAGACCCTGATCACCGGGACAGACATCGACACCTTCCTGCCCATGGCGGATGCGGCGGAAGCCTGGGCGGTGGGGGGCGGGACCCTGACCCGCGATCCGCGCTTTCTGCATCCAACCCCTGTCACTGCGGGCGGTTAGGCGCTATATAGCTAGAGTACAAACCATAAATACCGGAGTCGTTCCTCGGCATGTCTGACAACGCCGCGCTGCCCCCTGAATCCGATCCCGACTCCTACGATGCCGCCTCTATCTCGGTGCTGAAGGGGCTGGAAGCCGTTCGCAAGCGGCCCGGCATGTATATCGGCGACACCGACGACGGCTCGGGTCTGCATCATATGGCGTTTGAGATCATCGATAACGCCGTTGATGAGGTGCAGGCCGGCTTTGCCAGCCGCGTTGAATTGGTGCTGAACGGTGACGGCAGTGTCACCGTGCGCGACGATGGCCGCGGCATCCCGACCGATATCCACCCGGAAGAGGGCGTGTCGGCGGCCGAGGTCGTGCTGACCAAGTTGCACGCCGGCGGCAAATTCAACCAGAACAGCTACAAGGTCTCCGGCGGCCTGCACGGCGTCGGCGCGGCGGTGGTGAACGCCTTGTCAGAGTGGATGGAAGTCCGCATCTGGCGCAACGGGCAGGAGCATATGATCCGCTTCCAGCACGGCAATCCCGATGCCCCGCTGGCCGTCATCGGCGCCGCCGGATCGCGCGGCAACGGCACCGAGGTTACCTTCAAAGCCAGCACCGGTACATTCACCCGCACCGAATTCGACTTCGCCCTGCTGGAGCGTCGGCTGCGCGAACTGGCCTTCCTGAATTCCGGCATGACCATCGTGCTGCGCGACGAACGCCACGCCCCGGCGGTTGAGAGCATCATGCGCTATGATGGCGGCCTGGTCGCCTTCGTCGAATATCTGGACCGCGCCAAAACGCCGGTCCTAAGCCCGCCGATCAGCCTGCGCACCGCCGATGAATCGATCGGCATCAAGGTCGAATTCGCGCTGTCCTGGAACGATTCGTTCCACGAGACCATGATGTGCTTCACCAACAACATCCCTCAGCGCGACGGTGGCACGCATCTGGCCGGCTTCCGCGCCGCCTTGACCCGCGTGGTGACGAAATACGCCGAAGGCATGGGCAAGAAAGACCAGTTGCAACTGGTCGGCGAAGACATGCGCGAAGGCATGACGGCGGTGCTGTCGGTGAAGGTGCCCGATCCGAAATTCTCCAGCCAGACCAAGGACAAACTGGTCTCGTCCGAGGTGCAACCGGTGGTGCAGGCGGCGGTTGCCGATGCCGTGTCGCATTGGTTTGAAACGCATCCCAGAGAAGCAAAATCGATCATCGGCAAGGTGATGGACGCCGCCGCCGCCCGCGAAGCCGCCCGCAAAGCGCGCGAGCTAACACGGCGCAAGGGCGTTCTGGACGTCTCCACCCTGCCCGGCAAACTTGCCGACTGTCAGGAACGTGATCCGGCCAAATGCGAAATCTTCATCGTCGAGGGTGACAGCGCCGGTGGCTCCGCCAAACAGGGCCGTGACCGCAAATTCCAGGCAATCCTGCCCTTGAAGGGCAAGATCCTGAATGTCGAACGCGCCCGCTTCGATCGCATGCTGGGCAGCCAGGAAATCGGCACGCTGATCACCGCTCTGGGCACCGGTATCGGCCCCGGAGCGGTCGAGCAGGGCGGCTTTGATGCCTCCAAACTGCGCTACCATCGGATCGTCATCATGACGGACGCGGACGTCGACGGTTCGCACATCCGCACCCTTCTGCTGACCTTCTTCTTCCGCCAGATGCGCGAACTGATCGAGCGCGGGCACCTCTATATCGCCCAGCCGCCGCTGTACCGCGCCAAGCGCGGCAATGACGAACGCTATCTCAAGGACGACGCAGCGCTTGAATCCTTCCTGCTGGACAAGGCGCTGGCCGACGCACGCCTGAGTTATACCAACGGCACCGTGCTGGAAGGCGACGAGTTGCGGCGAGAGGTGAACCTGCTGCGCGAAGCCAGCATGAACCTCCGGCGGCTATCCTCGGCAATCCCGGTGGGACTGCTGGAACAGGCCGCGATCGCCGGCGTGCTGACAACCGATGTGGCGCGCGCCACCGCCGCGGCACCGGTCTTCGCTCAAAGGCTGAACGCCGTGTCTCTGCCAACCGAGCAGGGATGGGTGGTCAGCGCCGATAATGGACTGCAATTGTCGCGCACGGTGCGCGGCGTGGCCGAACGCTACGCGCTGGAAGCCTCGGCCCTGCGCAGCGCCGAAGCACGCTGGCTGGCCGAACGTTCGGCCGCCCTGGCTGAACGCTTCGCCGAACCGGCCCGTCTGAAACTGGATTCGCAGGAACCAAGCGTCGCCGGACCAGCCTCGGCCTATGAGCGGATCATCGGCCACGGCCGCCGCGGCCTATCGATCCAACGCTTTAAAGGTCTGGGGGAAATGAACCCTGATCAGTTGTGGCAAACGACGCTGGATCCGTCGGTGCGCACCCTGCTGCAGGTGAAAGTCAGCGATTCCGAGGAAGCAGCCCAGGTGTTCAGCACTCTGATGGGGGATGTCGTGGAACCCCGCCGCGACTTCATCGTCGGCAATGCGCTGAAAGTCGCGAATCTCGACGTCTGACAGAGTTACGAACGGTCCAACCGGAGCGGTTGGACTGGTTCAGCGCCCCATGATCACCGGGTCGCGCAAGCATCGTGCTGGCGGCGTCGCAAGCACGGCGATCAACCCCGATCGCCGGGACAAACCCGGCGATCGGGGCCAAATCACATCAGTCGCGGCGGAACGCACCCATATCAACCGCCATCATGTCGGAGCGGCTGAGGCCGACATCCCACAATTCGCGATCGCTGAACGCTGCCAGTTCCCGCATCTCCCGCGCGTGACGCCGTTTCGCTGTCCATGCTTGGAAGAACTGCGTCAGGCGTGCGACAAGGGTCTGCAGGGGATGAAAACCACCATGAGCGAGGGAGTCTTGATAGACGGTAGCCATGTCGGCATCTCCAGTTTGCTGCAGCGCAACATAAGGGGATTTCCCCCAGATAGGTCAAGTATCCTGACCTGAAATCAGTTATGCTGAAATCAGCATGGCAGATCAGCAAAAGATGCAGAGATGCAGAGATGCAGAGATGCACACGGCATTCGTTGTTCGACGTCGGGAAAACCACAAACAGCACTGCGGAGACAGACCCTGATAGCCTCCATCGACAATATTAACGCCATCCTGGTCGCGACCATCCTTGGTGCCTGTGTGGGCGCCGAGAGGGAGTGGCGGCGGCATCCGGGCGGCCTGCGCTCCTGCGCGCTGGTGGCGGCGGCGGCCTGCGCCTTCGCCCGCATCGGCGTGACGTTCGGCGGCAGTTCGCCCGGGGCTGTGCTGGGCGCGATCGCGACGGGTGTGGGGTTCCTCGGCGCCGGTGTGATCCTGCATCAGCGCACCCAGATCCGTGGCCTGTCCACCGCCGCGACGTTTTGGTCGACGGCCGGCATGGGCACCGCCTGCGGCGTCGGTGACTATGGCCTGGCGATTTGCCTGACGATGGTGATGTTCTTGGCGCATTTCCTGCTGCGCCCCTTGTCGTCGTGGATCGAGAGCAAGGCGCCGCCCGAGGATCGCGGCCCACAGTAGCGGCGAGGCGGAACAGCCGCCCCGTTGCGCCACGACGTCGCGCCGTATCCCCGCCGTATCCCCGACGTATTCCCCCCCGGGCACCTCAATTTGCACCGCGGGTGCGGAGCATAGCCGAGGCGTGCAGTTTATCCCGCTACAGCAACCCCTTCACCCGCAGCAGGCCGAAGGCGGCAATCGTCATCGCTTCCTGCACTGTCCCGTCGCGGATCATCGCCTCGAACACCGACAGGTCAAACGCCTGACACAGCATGTCCTGTTCGCTCGATTCCCGCTGGGGCGCGTGCTGGCGCAGATCGGTCGCCAGAAAGACATGGCCGCGCTGCGTGCAATAGCCCGGCCCCTGAAAGATCACACCGGCATGCAGCATGGACCCGCCGACCAAGCCGGTTTCTTCGCGTAATTCGCCCGCCGCCAGCACCGCTGGATCGGCGTCGGGCCGGTCCTCCCACATGCCCATGGGGAACTCCCAGATCCGGGCGCGCACCGGGTAGCGATATTGCTCCACCAAGGTCACGCGTCCGTGATGAAACGGCACGATGACGACGAAATCGGCGCGTTCGACGACGCCATACAGGCCCGGCGAGCCATCCGCGTGGCGGATCTGATCCTCACGCACACGGGTCCAGCGGTTTTCGTAGGCGACCCGGCTGGACAACGTCTGGAACGGGCTGCTCATGCGGCGTTTACTCCGCCGCCGGCAGCACCTTGCCGGGGTTCATGATCCCGTTCGGGTCGATCGCTGACTTGATCCGCTGCATCAGCGCCAATTCCACACCGCCGCGCCAATCGGGCATCATATACGGTTTCAACCGCCCCACGCCGTGTTCAGCCGAGAAACTGCCATCGAATGCACGCACAACCTCGTTCACCACATCCATGATCGCGTGGTCCTGTGCCAGGAACCACGCCGCGTCGGAGCCGACGGGCTGTTCGAGATTGAAGTGGATATTGCCATCGCCCATGTGTCCGAACGGCACCACGCGCACGCCTTCGATCAGCGCCTCACACGCGGCCGTTGCTTGCGCGATGAACGCCGGCACCTTGGACACGGGGACGGACACGTCGTTCTTCACGCTCGCCCCTTCGCGCTTCTGCGCTTCGGAGTGTTCTTCCCGCAGTTTCCAGATCGCGGCGCGTTGCGCATCCGATTCCGCGATCGCGGCATCCAGAACGGTGCCGTCGGTCAGCGCCGCTTCCAGGATCTCTTCCAGCATCGCGCGCAACCCGGCATTCGGCCGCGGTGTGGCCAGTTCGACCAGCACATAGAAGGGCGACGGGGTTTCCACCGGCATCGTCGCACCCGGGATGTGACGCAGCACGAAGGACATGCCCAGGCCTGACATCAGTTCGAACGCGCTGATCGAGGCCGCATCATGCCCCTGAAAGCGCGTGAACAGCGCCAGCGCGGCCTGCACCGACGGCACGCCACAGAGCGCCACGGCGATTTCCTTTGGCTGTGGTGCCAGTTTCAGTACCGCGGCGGTAATGATGCCCAGCGTGCCTTCGGCGCCGACGAATAATTGCCGCAGGCAGTAACCGGTATTGTCCTTGCGCAAACGGCGCAGCCCGTTCCAGATCGCGCCATCCGGCAGCACGACTTCCAAGCCCAGCACCAGATCACGCGCGTTGCCATAGCGCACCGTGTTATTGCCACCGGCATTCACCGCCAGAATACCGCCCATCTGTGCCGTTCCCTCCGACGAAATCGAGAGCGGCAACAAACACCCGGCCTCGGCCGCGGCGATCTGCGCGGCCTTCAGCGTCACACCGGCTTCCAGCGTCAGCGTCATATCGGCGGGATCGACATCGCGGATCCGGTTCATCCGGGACGTGGACAGCACGAGTTCAGAGCCGTCCTCGGCCGGGATACCGCCGCCGACCATCGAGGTATTGCCCCCCTGCGGCACCACCGGCGTGCCTGCCTCGGCGCAGAGCTTGACCACGGCGGCCAGTTCCTGCGTCGTACCCGGGCGGATCACCGCCGCGGTCTGGCCGCGATACAGTTTCCGCCAATCCTCGACATAGGCCGCCGTATCGGACGGCGCGGTGAGCAGACCACGGTCGCCGACAATGGCGCGGATCGCATTCAGAAGGCTGGCATCGGGCATGGACAATTTCCTTTCCGCGCAGAGTTTAGAGCAGATCGCGCCAAACGGGAATCATACCAGCGGGAAGCCACCAACGCTAAGCCCCCAGCGGATCTCACCAGCGGATCTCACCAGCGG
>Ga0164296_1001708_pt1 | contig 22725 bp, 9 predicted proteins | sample GEODES057metaG_FD_113533 | JGI IMG/M metagenome (GOLD analysis project Ga0164296, IMG submission 113533) | Dystrophic lake water microbial communities from Trout Bog Lake, Wisconsin, USA - GEODES057 metaG | ecosystem: Environmental > Aquatic > Freshwater > Lake | place: USA: Trout Bog Lake...
ACCGAAGTTAATGATACATTAAGGGTATTTGAAGACATACCACTCTCTTAAAAAAAGGAATATATTATGATTAAAGAAGTGAAATCGCAAAGATTCGAGATTAACAGAAGAATTATCTATATTTTTATGAATGTATAAATGTTATAGTAATATATCCCATTCCACTATTTGCTGCTGATCCAGAATATGCACCTGTTATATCATATGACCCTCCTCCACCGCCACCTGATCCTTGACCATCTGAACTTCCACTTCCTCCGCCACCATAACCCCCTCCTCCTCCTCCAACTCCGTACCAATAAGCTCCTCCGGAACCACCTCCTCCAAAGCCACCATAAGCACCATTCGGATGAGGTGCTCCAGTACCCCCAGTACCACCATTTACAAATGATTGTGAACATCCACCACCACCCCAACCACTATTTCCTATATATCCAGCACCTGCATCTGCCCACTGATAAGCACCTAATGTATTAATTGAACCTCCATTTGGTCCTACTCCTCCTGCAGCTGCGTCTCCTCCTGTACCATTTTGACCAGTTGTTGACATAGTTGCATTTAGATTTGCATTTGCACCATTTGAAGATTCACCTCCTATACCTCCTGCACCACCTGCAACAAATAAAAGTGTAAAATTTTGTAATTGATTAGAACTTGTAGATGTACCAATAAATGTTCCACCTGCACCACCACTGGAACCGCTTACATTTAGTCCTTGTTGTCCAACAAGCATTACAAGATATGTATTAGCTGTAAATTGATATGAAGATATATTCATTACAATTCCATAGCCTGTTTTTATTGGATTATTACTACTTGAATTTGTATTACCTGCACCAGCAAGTGTTATTGTATAATAACCAGTACTTGGGATTGTCCAATATTGATAACCACTATTTAATGTAACACTATAATAAACAGGATATGATACACTAGTTGGACCACTATATCCACTTCCGTTACCATTATTAAATGAAAATGGTGTTCCTTGAATTATTGAAGATGATGATGTTATTTGTCCATAATTAGAAGCAGTTGAAGTATCAACTGAAAAACTTATAGATAATGTAGTTGATGTTGTTGTAGATGAAGTATATGTAAAACTAATACTATATGGTACAGTTATTGATAAATAAATTGAAGTTGCACTTAATGTTACATTAGATGATGAACTAAGTGATAATGTTCCAGAAGGATATCCACAAGTAGTAATTGATATACTTCCTGAATTATATGTCGAAGCACTACAAGATGCTGCAAATGTGCTTCCATAATTTACATATGTTACAAACAAACGTGAAAATATTGCAGATCCTGAAGTTAGTACTCCAAAATATGGTGTATTTTGAGTCAATGTAGATAATAAATTAGATGATCCTGATGCAATATCAGGTATTAGATAACCTGATAAAGCAGGAGTCCCATTTTGATTTACTGATATGGCTAATGAAACAGATGCTTGAGAAAACCCAGTATATGTTGGAACAAATGTTACACTATTATATGATAAAGCACTTATTGCAAGATTTGTAAAAGTACCACCTGATGTTATATTTGGAAATGCATTTCTGTATAAAGTTTGAACATAATTATAATTAACAGTATTAATTGTTGTATTGTTAACATATAATCTAGTAAATCCAATTACCATATTTGTAGATATTTTTTCAAGAATCAGAAGTGTAGAAACCGTAAATTGTGTGATTGCAATGGCAGAAGTACTATTATAAATTTGATTATTATTAATATACATTAAAATAGATCCAGATGTATAAGTTATTATTAAATGATTCCATAGATATGCAAGAACAGAATATGGTTGAGATCTATATAGAGATGTTGTATTATTAATTGTTACATACAACGAAACACTGTAGTCATTATTTATAAATATTCCAAAAAGATTATCATTATTACTGTCTGATATAAATATAAAAAAGTGAGATGATGTAATAGTTGAAATAGGGTTAAAAAAATATTCAAATGCTACAGAAGTTGAAATTGTTATAGTATTTGCTCCAGTAATATATGCACCAGTACCACTACTAAGATTAGCAGAAGGTATATTACTTGTACTTGAAATTAAGCATGATGTTACAATGAATGGTGCAATATTATTACCAGATATATCATTTAATGTTGTAATTGATGATAAGTTTGGACATGATCTTTTATTTATAAAACTATAATAATATTGTAGTCCTGATATTGCATATTGTGAAGTATTTGCTGGACTAATAAGCATTTATATAATATGAATAAATTTAATTAAGAATAATATATGTATGCTTTTGCTCCAACTGCAGTAGTATTTGTTCCTACAGTAACTGCAACACTTATTGTAATATAGTCAGTTGCAGCAAAAGTTCCAGTAAAAGCTGAATTAACTGGGTTAACAGTTGTTAATGTTGTTGTAGTTGCTGCAGTTCCATTTTTAGAAATTGAAAAAGTTAATGTTACTCCTGCATTTGGTAAAATACTAACTAAAAATTTTGGATATTGATTACTAGTAATTGTAAAAGCATAAGGTGCATAAAAAGTTGTGCTCGCTGAATAAGTACCAATTGGTGTAAACTCATCTGTTATTGCAACTGCCATTACTAATGGATATATTGGTAAATTTTTTCCTGAAATTGTTCCTGTACATGAAATTATTCCTGCAACATTGAGACTACCAGATATTGATGATGCTGCTGTTCCTATGCCAATAGATCCTGCGACTACATTGCCAGTGCTACCGGTTGAACCATTTGGTCCTGTATTTATATTTATAAACCCTCCTGATGCTGCAGAAATGTTTCCATTTGTTGCTAAAACAATTGATCCTGGTGTTGATGGAATTGTTACACCTGTACCTATACCAATAGATCCTGCAAGAGCTAAGCTACCTGCTGCGCTTCCAGTTGTTGGAGCTGCTGTTCCTATACCAATATTACCAGTTATTACATTGCCAGTGCTACCTGTTGAACCAATCCCACCTGTATTTATATTTATAAACCCTCCTGGTGCTGCAGAAATGTTTCCTGCACTTGAAAATAATAATGTTCCTGCAGTTGTTGATGCTGCTGTTCCTATGCCAATAGATCCTGCAATTACATTACCAGTGCTACCTGTTGAACCGATGCCACCTGTATTTATATTTATAAACCCTCCTGATGCTGCAGAAATGTTTCCAAATGATCCTATTGTTACTGTATTTGCACTTGATGAAGCTGGTGCACCTATACCAATAGATCCCGCAAGAGCTAAACTACCTGCTGCCGTGCTTCCAGTTGTTGGAGCTGCTGTTCCTATACCAATGTTCCCTGCAATTATACTACCTGTGCCTCCAGTTGTACTACTAGAACCACCTGTATTTATTGTAATCGCACCAAATAGAGCTGCAGATATTCCTCCTCCTGTTGCTAATGTTATATTTCCTGAAATACCTGTTGGAGTAGTACCAATACCAATTGAAGTTGTAAATACATTTCCTGTACGAACTGTATTTGTCACGTCAAGTGCATAGATTGGTTGTGTAGATCCGATACCAACATTACCAGATGAGTAATATATACCATAACTTGATGAAGTTACCCATTGACTTGCAACTATACCTACATTTGTTGCAGAAGTTACGCGACCATATTGATCGACTGATATTTGTGATACGTTTTGTGCTGATCCATAACTTGTTTGAGTTATCGATGAGAATACATTTGGAAGTGAAGAGTTTTGTAATGTTCCTGTAGTCACATTAGATGCATTCAAACTTGATATAGCTGCACCTGATCCTATTAAACTTAATGTATTATTTGCTGTACTTGTTACTCTACCATATGAGTCAATAGTTATTTGTGGAATATTTGTAGTTGACCCATATACGCCTGGTGTACCAATTTGTGGTAAAACTGCAGTTGCCAATGTCCCTGTAGTCACATTAGATGCATTCAAACTTGATATAGGTGCACCTGATCCAATTATACTTGTGAAGCGTCCTGTACCATTCACATCGAGTGAATATTGTGGTAGCGTTGATCCAATACCTATGTATCCTTGATAATTTATAAATAATGCTTGTGTTGTTCCTGCTATAAATTGTGCAACTGGTTGATTCGTTGTTTCTATTTGTGTAACCAATAAACCTGGTCCTGCACCTAAATTATTGATTATCAAATTAGAACTAATAGTCTCTATAGAATTAATAGTAGTTGTTGTTCCTAAAACACTTAAATTACTTGTTGTTATCAAATTATTTACTAATAAATTTGTAAATGTAGGATTTGTTGGTAAGTAAGCATTAGAAATTATACCACTGCTTATGTTTGATGCATTAAGACTTGAAATTGCTGCACCTGATCCAACTAAACTTATTGTTGTATTTGATGCATTTATTATACGCCCATATCCATCTACAGTAATTGTTGGGACAGCTGTAGATGTACCATAGACACCTGCTGAGCCAACTTGTAACATCACAGCATTTGGTAATGTGCCTGTGGTAACATTTGATGCGTTAATACCAGCTGAAACAGTTGATCCAATAATATTTGTAATTGCATTTCCAGCACCAGATAATACTACTGATATATTTGCAGCTGATACTATACGACCATATTGATCAACTGTTATTGTCACTGAATTTGATACTGAACCATATTGTGATGATACACTTGATGAATATACATTTGGCAATGAGATATTCTGTATTTTACCACTTGTAATATTTGATGCATTTATATTTGATATAGCTGCACCAGATGCAATAATATTTGCTATACGAGCAGTTCCAGATGGCAAATCAAGAAGATATTGTGGTAGTGTAGAACCAATACCAAGATTACCTGAAGCTATTACTAAATTTTGTATATTTTGACTACTATAAGATGTAGAAATATTATTTGGATTAACTAATAAAGTATTTAATGAAGCCGGTACACCAAAAGCTGATATTAAAATATATGTTGGGCTACTATTAGATAAAATTAAAAATTGTGATAGTTCTGGAGACCATACTATTGTTTGTAATGGATAATTTAAACCATTAATGACATAGTAATTCCATATTATACCATTCACACTATATATAATTGAATTAGTATTTTGTACTACTGAAATAAATATTGATAACTCCGCAGACCAACATACATAATTTAAAGCAAGTATTGAACTTGAACCTGAATTTGGTAAATTTGCACCATACCAATTCACACCATTTGAGCTATACATAATTATACCAGTTGATGCATTTGTGTTTTTTCCAACTGCTATAAACATCCCTAGTTGTGCTGACCATGCAATTGAAAGCCATACGTTATAAATATTGTTATTATAATCAACAGTTGAGTTCCAATTACTAATACCAATTGAACTATAATATACTACTGAATTATTCACAGATACAAAGATTTCTAATTCTGGTGACCATACTAATGATGAACTGTAATTATTACCAGCAATTAAAGGTATTGACAATCCAGATGCTGCAAAATTCCATGTAGTTCCATTGTAACTATAATAAATATTATTATTACCAATGCCAACAAAGATTCCTAACTGAGGTGACCAGTATACTGTTGATAAATTATATGGTTGTAATAGATTAATTGTCCAATTGATGCCATCACTACTTATTGCATAATTTTGAGATCCAATAACTAAAAAGATTCCTAATTGTGATGACCAACAGATTGCACGCCATGATCCGCCACCATTATTTAATGTTTGTGATGACCAATTAATGCCATTATTACTTGTAATTACAAAACTATTAGAAACAGCTACAAATAATCCTAATTGGGATGACCAACAAACACCGTTTATATTAGTTATTGTTGATAATTGATTAATATTCCATGATGAAATAGCTTTAATGCCATCATATGAACCTGCTTTGAGAGATCTACTCGTTTCATATTGCATATTAATACCATTTACAAACAATACGGATGAACTTAAATTTGTAGCTACATTTAGAGAACTATAAACACCACTAAATGATGTAGTATTTGGAGTACTCATTGTTGAAGATGAATAAAATGAATAAGCAGCATTTGATCCAATAATCATATTTCCAGATACGCGAACAATAGGACTAGTACCAGTATTTGTAATATCTAAAGTATACAATGGTTTTGTAGAACCTATTCCGACACTACCAGATGTATATGATATACCATAACCTTGTTGAGTAGTCCATTGACTTGATCCACTACCTCCAGATGCTATATTTGTTGCATTTACAATTCTTCCATATTGATCTACGGAGATACTTATTAATGTTGATGAATTTCCATAAGTAGAAATATTGCCTGATGAATAAACATTTGGTAATGTTGTGTTTGAAATGCTTCCAATAATATTTGTTGCATTAATGTTTGAAATAGCAGCACCAGAACCAATAATATTTGCAATACGAGCACTTCCTAATAAATCAAGAGCATATTGTGGTTGTGAAGATCCTATTCCCAGATTTCCAGAATAAATTATTAAATTCTGATTATTTTGAGTGCTATAAGTTGCATAAATGTTGTTTTGATTAACAAGTAGTGAATTCTTAGATGCTGGTATGGCATATGAAGATGTCATAATTAAATTAGTACCTGATGATCCAACTGATACAAAAAGTGATAATTCTGGGCACCATATAATTGATTGCCAAGTATTAGAATCATTTGCTGATGGCAATCCAGTCCATGTAATTCCATTTGTACTGTACATAACGCAATTTGGACTTGCACTTGATGATATTGCAACAAATATTGATAATTCAGATGACCAGCAAACTGATTGCCAATTATATGAGTCATTTGCAGAAGTTGCAGACACCCATGATATACCATTAGAACTATACATAACTGTATTTCCGCCACCATTTTTAGCTATAGCTACAAACAATGATAGTTGTGGTGACCAACAAACTGATGTCCATTGAAATAAATCATTGGCTGATTGTACCTGTATCCATCCACCAGTTCCTATAGAACTATATAATACTGATGGTATACCATTTCCATTTAATGCAACTGCTACAAAAAGTGATAATTCAGGTGACCAACAGATTGATTGCCAATTGTTAGTAATACCAGAAGTCACTATGTAACTCCATGAAGTTCCATTATAACTATACATAATACGGTCTAATCCTGTAGATCCTACTGCTACAAATAATCCTAATTGTGGCGACCAACATATCGAGTTCCAAGTATTGCTAAATGCTACATTTATTATTGTCCATGTTATACCATTGTTACTTGTCATGACACGTGCATTTGTACTACTTACAGCAACATAGATTCCTAACTGTGCTGACCAGCATACTGAACTCCAACCATATGAATCAATACCAGTACCAGTGCATTGATACCAGTTAGTACCATTGTTACTATACATTGCACGTTTTGTACCAGAATTTGCAACAGATACTAATAATCCTAATTGGGGTGACCAACAAACTGATTGCCAAGCATTTGTTTCATTAATTGATTGATATCCATACCATTGTGATATTGCTCTAATACCATCATAATTACCTGCTTTTAATGCTCTACTATTATCATATTGTAAATTAACACCATTTACAAACATAAAAGATGATGTAAGACTTGTTGCTGCATTCAATGAGCTAAAAGTAGAACTAAATATTGTACTGTTTGGAGTACTTATTGACGAAGTTGAATAAAATGAATAAGCAGCATTTGATCCAATAATCATGTTTCCAGAAATTCTAGCAGTTGCAATTGAACTTGTATTTGAGACATCTAATGTATATACTGGTTTATTTGTACCAATTCCAACATTCCCAGATGCATATGATATACCATATCCTTGTTGTGTTGTCCATTGGCTTGATCCACCACCTCCGCCTGGTATATTTGTTGCATTTACAATTCTACCATATTGATCAACTGATATACTTATTATACTTGTTGCATTACCATATGTAGATATACCAGTTGATGAATACACATTTGGCATTGATATGTTTTGTAATGTACCTGTTGATATATTTGATGCATTTATTCCATATGAGATTGAAGAACCTGAAATAGATTGAACATTTGCTGCATTTATAATACGACCATATTGATCAACTGAAATAGAAACAATATTTGTTGTCGAACCATAAGTAGAAGAAACAGTCGATGAGAATACATTTGGCAATGATGTATTTTGTAGAGTACCAAATACAATATTTGAAGCATTAATATTTGCTATTCCGGTACCAGAACCTATAATATTTGCAAGACGTGCTGTATCAGTTACATCTAAACGATAAGCTGGTGCTGTTGTTGTTCCTATGCCAACGTTACCTGTTGAGAAATATATTGATGATCCTGCACCTGTCCATGGGTTTGTACCAGAACCTGAGATAGCATTTAATATTACTGCTGTAATTCTACCATATTGATCAATAGTGATCTGTGGTATAGCTGTAGATGTACCATATGTTCCACTAGATGACAATGGTGGTAATAATGTACTTTGTAAAGTACCAGTAACAATATTTGAAGCATTAATATTTGTTATTCCTGTACCAGAACCAATGATATTTGCAAAACGTGCTGTATCTGTAACGTCTAAACGATAAGCTGGTGCTGTTGTTGTTCCTATGCCAACATTACCAGATGAGTAATATATACTTGAATTTGTTGACGATACCCATTGAGTCTGCGATATGCTATTAGTTCCAGCAGATATAACTCTACCATACTGATCAATTGTAATAGTTGGTATAAGTGCAGATGATCCATAACTAGTTGGTATAACTGTAGAGTAAACATTGGGTAATGATGTATTTAATATTACACCTATTTGTGCATTTGAAAGAGTACCTATTGAGATATTAGATGCATTAATATTTGTGATTCCACTACCAGAACCAATAATATTTTCAAAACGAGATGTATTCGTTACATCAAGCATATATTTTGGTGCTGATGATCCAACACCAACATTACCTGTTGTATAAAATATATCATTTCCAGTTGAAATCCATTGTGTTTGTGATATTGGATTATTAGCAGCAGATATAACTCTACCATATTGATCAACAGTAATACTTGGTATAAATGAAGATGATCCATAAGTAGAAGGAGTACTTGAAGAATAAACACTTGGCAATGTAGAATTAGGAAGTGTTCCAATCGTTACATTTGTTGCATTTATACTACCACTTATGTAACCACTAAATATAATATTGTTAAATCCAGCTGTTCCATTTACATTAAAGACATAATTATTATTTGCATTTGTTTTTGTACCAATTAAAACATTACCATATTGATCACAATATAAAGAAGGCGTTGATGAATTGTATTTATAAACTGATAAAACGTCATTTCCAGAATTGTCCCCTTGTACATGTAACATTGTTTTTGCTAATATTGGATTGCCACCAGATACTCCTAATCCTATTCCAACATAGCCGCCTTTGCTTATTCCAGTAGACTGGTTATCAGAATTTGTGCCATTTATTTGAACATTGTTCTGTAATCGCATTCCATATTTTGAAAGAAAAAGAGCACCATGTTGATTTGTGCCTTGGAGCTCATTGTAATCAATATAAAGTCCAGGAGTTCCAGATGATAATGATTGTATCCCTATTTCTGCAAATGAAAATACTGTTTGTGATGGATAACTAGATGAAGTATTATAATTATAAAGTTCAATCAATGAACCAGTAGTTGTTGATGAGGAAACTCTAATACTTCCTCTTGTTGTTTGAGGAGCGGATACGTTCAATCCAACAGCAGTTTGAACAGATTGTCCAAAGGTGGTAACAACAGATGGTGAAGTAGCTGTAGAGTTTACTGATAATACTTTCATAACTTCAGATGAAACTGAAAATGGTACTCCTTGAGCATCAGTGGTTATTGCAGAAGAAGATGTGAAAATATTAGAAGCCGATTGAACTAAGAATAATCCAGTACTACTAACAGTCGCATTTGAACTTGAGAAAGAAACTCCTCCCATTTCAATACCTTGAACACTTAATACACTTGTAACTGTAAGATTAGATGTTACAATATTTGAACTATTTAAAGTTGCATTACTAAAAGACACAATTGGAATTGGACCTTGGTTTTGGCTACGACTATATATTGTATCTGTAAATATAGTTGGTGTTCTGATGTTAGATGAAACATCTATATTATATTTATTGGTCGGAATAATATTACCAATGGTTAAATTGCCATTTTTTGAAACATCAAAAACTAAGTTATTATTACTAGTAGCTTGAATATATGATATGTCATTTAATGATGAATATAATCCAATCAGCGAATTCACAGAAGAATTTGATATATTGTTGCGATCAAGATGTATATAATTTGATGGAGATTGAGTACCAATTCCAATATAGGCATTCGAATTTATAACAAGTGGACTATTATGGTTGCCTTGCAAATAAACTAAATTAGATGCAGAATCAAAACCACAACCATAATAAGACATATCTAGAACACCTCTCGCAATATTTGATGAGTTGTATATTATTTGGCCATATTCATCAATTAATAACTTTGGAGTATATACATTTATTCCAGCTGTAGTATTTTTATAATATAAAGCAAGTGCATTTGTGTAATTAGAATTATCAGCAACAGATGAGTATACTGTTATCCCATTGTTACTGTTAATATTATAAATGCTCAAATTGCAACTAGTTAAATATTGAGCATATAAGTTTTCCGTAGATGTATTATAAGTAATAGTTGTTGCATTAATAGTTGTACAGTTGATAGCTGTGGCATTTAAATATGGAGTATAGATACCAGTAAGAACATTTACGTTACTTTGAAAAACGGTATTACTTGAATTAATTAAAAGATTAGATTTAGGAAATAGAATAAGATTAGAATTAGTACTGATCTGTAGAGTCGGTGAATAGGAAATATTAGGTGTGATTATACCATTTGAAACATTTAATATACTATTCACATTTGTAATATTTAGATTAGAATCAGTAATTATCATCCCATTATTAATATTTACTGTAATGTTACCATTTAGCAGATTTGAATTTGCTTTTAGGAATCCATTATTTGTTGAAATGTTTGAATTACAAAAACTAATAATTGATCCGGAACCTGCTGCAATGACGGATAATGAACTATTAGTTCCTGATATTACTATGTTACTATTAAAAGTAATGTTTGCGACATTTGTAGAACTAGTTATATTGATGACATTAGTATTAGTTATCGAATTGATTGTAATGCTATCCCTAAATATATCTAATTCAGGTACATTATTAATACTCTTATTTCCTAATTTTACAGACATTAGTGAAAACTCTAAAGAAACTCGAGATAAAAAGCTTAACAATTAGGACTAATAGTATAATATAGAAATTTATCTATTTCTTCTTGTGTGGAATTGTTTTTTCGAACTATTAATTCCGCACATATCTCTTTTATATTTGATACTACATTATCATCGTCATCACCATTTTTTATATTCATTAGGTTATATCCTATCCTCAAAAGACATTTAACAGTCATATCTTTAACATCTGTAGTGTAAATGTAAGTAATTGGCTTATCCATTTTACTTTACTTAAAATTTATAATATTTCATTTTTTATATGATTACTAGAAATTGTAGTGAATATTTGTGTTGTTACTTAAATCACAGAATCAAAAAGAAAAACAGCACCAGAGCCGAAAACAATTTCAGCAACAAACCAGACGAATACAATTTCAGCAACAGAGCCGGACCAGAAGAATACAATTTCAGCGCCGGACCAGACGAAAACAATTTCAGCAACATACCAGAAGAATACAATTTCAGCAACAGAGCCGAATACAATTTCAGCAATAGTGCCGAAGAATACAATTTCAGCAACGGACCAGACGAATACAATTTCAGCAACAGAGCCGAATACAATTTCAGCAACAGAGCCGAAGAATTATTTAGCAACCAAGATAAAATCAAATGGAAGTTTAAAAATGGCACTGTTGTTGTTGCATCAAGTATTCCAAATGCTAAAAATGTTATGATGCATATATTAAAAAAATATAGTAATAACTATAACTTTTATGCATACAATTTAGTAGATAATGAATGGAACATTCAATTTACAAATGAAGTATTTCCATGTTTATATGTGAATGTAGAATCACTTACTTGTGAAAAAGCAGTATTAAAAGCAACTGAATCAATTAAAAAAGATATAAATGAACTTGAAGTTCTTGAAATAATTATTTAGTAACAATCTCGGTAATCTTTGGGAAAATGTCATCAATTGATTCGAGTGCACCTTCTATCCATCCTTGATTATTATTATATGTATCACCAATAATAAAAAATGCGCATTTTTTACCATATATCTGTCTAATATTTTCTATAATTTTTTCAGAATCAACATCATTCTTCCAAATATGAATACCTTGATTACGAGTCCATTTTGGTTTTGGTTTATGGAATTTTTGAATTTCCGGAAAAACAACTTGTGAATTTTCAATTATGAATTTTCTCAATTCTTTATCATTTTTATTAATATATGAAGGTAGGTTATTTCTATAACTTATCATTGAAAGTCCGTGGAAATAATATGATTTGTATTGTTTTATTAAATGATTATCAAAATGACTATTTATATGATACATAGATATCAAATCTACTGAATTGATTAATGATAATTCTTCGGGCTTCCATTTGTTAATTGATAAAAGACTATTTTTAGATATAGTAGATACTAGAACATCACCTTTATATATATGCATTCCATTTTTTGATTTTATTTTAATTTGAATGTAAGAAGATTTATTAATAAATCCGGTAATCTGGGATTCCATCATAATTTTTGCTTTACCACTAAGAAGAATAGCACTTCTTAGTTTATTAATCAACTCTTGGAAACCTTCATTGTTTTTTAAATATAAATAGTTGTCATTATTTTTATTTATAACATCATATGCGCTTTCTTCGGTGACTTTTGGAAATTTGAAATTTCCAAATACAGTTGTACATAGTTGATTAAAACTAATACTTTTTAATTTGTCATCTGATAATGTTTTTGCAAATTTCAAAACTGATTGGAGGCCAGGGCCAGGGAGGCCAGATAGACCAGGGCCAGGGGGGCCAGGGAGGCCAGATAGACCAGGGCCGATTATATTATTCGGTTCTTGTTCTGGAGTTGGAGTTGGAGCTAATGAGATATCTAATTCTTTTAATAGATTCATTAGTTTGTGGTGGGATATATTAATACTTGTTCTCGAATGATAGATTGAATTTATTTTTCCACCCAATCTATCTGTTTTTTCAAATATAATAACATTGTATCCGCTTTTGATACATTTATAAGCGAGGGTTAATCCAGAGATTCCACCCCCAATAATAAGAACATTCACATGCATTTTTCCTAATACCTATTGTAGAGGTATATAAAATGAATATTGTTATATGGTTTTTTGTCATAATTGTTCTTATAATATTAGTTAAATATGCAACTAATAAATTAATTGATTCTCATACTACTCATGAATCTTTCGGAAACTCTATAATTGACAATGATATTATATTAACATATGCTGAAGTATTGCAAAGACAACCAAATACTAGAGAACTTATTGAACAATCTAGAAATATTAATTCCGGATTGATTACGATGGATGATTTACGTCAAAGATTAATAACCGGTGAAGAATATCAAAGACTAAAGAAGTTACAATCAAATGAGTTATCACCGGAGTTACCAAAAGTTATAGAAGATACAAATTTAATGAATAAAGTATCTAAACTATATGAATCTGAATTGTTAACAGACATACCTTCAAATATCATTTTACCACTTAAAGATATTTATGTATACTTGGGATATAATAACAAAGCTTTCAAAGCTATGTTAAGAAGTAAAAATTATGACAATTTTGAAAGTGATTTACAATATAGCTACAATAATAATTTAAATTATGAGATGACTATGTCTCTCTTTTTTAATTACTTTGATCCGACCACATTGAAATCTATAGCATTCAGTATTAATGACAGTGTACCAAGAGGTGCTTTATTAACAGAAAGAATTAGTAGAACAGTTGAAGATACTGATGGTGATTCAACTAATCTGTTATCACAAATAGATAGTATAGCAAATGGTGTTTTTGATATAAATAAGGCTGCTAGAAATTTGAATACGCCTACAAATAAAGTGAAACTCTTAAAGGAGAAGAACAATCATCATCAAAATAACAATGCATCGTTATTACCAAAAGATATATATGAAATGACTGCTCGTAATGCGAATTTGATAACTGCGGATATGATTGCATCTTTCAATACTCAACAATTACAAGCAATGTCTCCTGATTTATTATTTGAATTATTGAAATTAAACGCAGATGTATTTAAAAAATTAACAGAACAACAAGTACTTTCATTTACACCTGTTCAAATAAATCAAGTATCATTAGCTATATCTGCTACTTTTGCAAATTCAAAAACACTTGTATCTGATTTAACTCCATATTATATAGCATCATTATCATTCTTTGAAATCAGAGTCATGCCAAATGATATATTAAATCAATTCTCTGCGTCACAAATAAAAGCATTAACGCCTCTGCAAATTTTAGTATTATCTCAAGATCAAAAACAAGCATTGCAAATTACTAATAATTTGAATAAATTATCTGATGAATTACGTGCCGGATTTACACCATCTACTATGGAAAACGATTTTGCTTTCCAATTTCAACCATTAACACCAGTTCAATTAAGTTTATTAACACCCGCAGAACTACTTGGCTTACCAGATCAACAAAAACAATTAATAACTAATGATCAAATGAAGTCTGATGTAGACAATAGAACTTTTGATTATACATCTCGTCCACCTGCACAAGTTAATTTATATGAATTATATGATTACACTGGTCTTGGATCTCAAAATGGTATGGGAAGTGTTGCTGCAGGTTCTCTTGCTGCAGGCTCTGTTGCTGCAGGTTCTCTTGCTGCAGGCTCTGTTGCTGGAGGTTCTCTTGCTGCAGGCTCTGTTGCTGGAGGCTCTGTTGCTGGAGGCTCTGTTGGCGGAGGCTCTGTTGCTGCAGGCTCTGTTGCTGCAAGCTCTGTTGCTGCAGGCTCTGTTGCTGCAAGCTCTGTTGCTGGAGGCTCTGTTGCTGGAGGCTCTGTTGCTGGAGGTAACGCACGCGGTGCCCCTGTTGCTGGAGGCTCTCTTGCTGGAGGCTCTGTTGCTGGAGGCTCTGTTAATGCATTTGCAGCAGCCATGGTAAATGGTTCTACTGGGTTTCAATCAACACCTGCTTTAGGAACATCATCTTATAAAGCATCTATTTCTGGTTCTGGTTCAGGTTCTTTTGAACATTTTGAAAATTACGGATCTGGAGTAAATTCTTTGAGAAAAAGTTTATATGGTATATCATCGGGAGAATATAATAATGTAGCTACGATGAATATTAACGTAGATGAAACTGACCCTAAACAATATTATGATAACACACAACCATATGTAAATGGCAAGATACCAACTCATCGCGGTGATATGGTTTTATTACCAGAAATGGCATGGAGTGTTCCTATGCCAAGAGCTCCTGTTTGCACTACTTTTGGTCAAACACCATTAGTTCAACCATTATATGAAAATTCTAAATTATTACTTGGAACTCCTTTAGATGAAGATACATCTGTTGGGACAATAATGCCTAAATTTGAATATAAAGAATATATAAATATGCAGATGTAGAGTAGTAATGTACAATGGTCGAATATATTGAATCAAATGTAATAAATCAATATTACATTTATAATGACAATACAAATAGAAACTATAAAATTGAATATGCAGATCCAAATAAGTTATACAAAGTCCATCTAATGTCTTCTAAAAATGAATGGAAATTTATCTATTTAAATATGTTTAGATATAATTACTATTATTTAAAAATACCATGGGAACAAGATTCATCTTTGTATTTTTATATTTTAACTGACAATGAAGAACTATTTAGAAATATACCAGCTAGTTGTAATTTTAAAGAATGGTTAGATATCTATCATAATGAAACTTTTCTAATTACTTCATTAGTTTATCAAATAAATGGCATTAAAATTATATATTCAATTAACTATGCGTATGACAGAATACATGTGGTAGAATTAGATCCTTCATTAGAAGAACAATATGAAATATATAGAATTCTTAGAAATAATTGTTATACAATTGGTAGCGGATTAATACTTTTATTAGCATATCATAGAATTGGCAAAGTAAAAACACGTAATTTATATAGTGTTTTAAAACAATGGTATATAAATTATAAAAGAAATGAATGTTATTTTATATTGAAAAATAGATGGAGCGAACTATATTATAAAAATGTAGCTACAATGATCGCTGATTTTCCGTTTTATTATTTATGTTTTGGACCTAATTTTGGATCAAGTAAAATAAGAAATATATTCTTTTCTAAACATGATCAACAATTATTGCAATATGCTAAAGAAGAAAATAAACTTGTCGTCGCAAATGCTTTAACTGCTATGTATCCTTATTTTAATAAGGAGATATTCAATAATTATAAAAGATTCATACCATCTTATGTTAATTCGTATATAATAGATATCAATGGTTATATTCAATCAATTATAAGTACAACTAAATCATGGACTTATTGGAAAAAAAATAGTGAAAGAGAACTTAATGAAATATTTAAACTCACAAATGACAGATCTGGTTTAATTGAAAATTTATTAAATATTGCTTTTATTTTATATTCAAATAGATCATATGATAAAAGAAAAATAAGAGAACTATGGAATATATTAATGCTTCATTTAGACTGTTCTTATATATGTAATTTATTGACAAAAGCGAAATGTACTCATCCAACTTTTACTTTTCCAATATTGTTTTTAAAAGATTTTATCAAAATTCAGAATATTAATATATTTAATGTAGCTATATATAATATATTGTCTCGGTTTGATAATGATGACAATCAGATTTCTTACTATTATAATGATGTCAATAAAAGAATAATATGTATTTTATGTACATTCTCTAGACTTGATAAAAGTAATAATCAATCACTTCTTAATTATTATAAAAATATTAGACATATGTTTTTAAGATGAGATATTATTTTTGTTTTCTTTTTCTCAGGGGTTTGGCATGCAAACATTAAAATCTTCACTGCATCCTCCTCTAAATACTGATCTGGGAATTACTGATTTGGTTGGTGCTCTTCTATTATAATTAGATTTAGGGCGATGATTACTAGATTTAGGGCGATGATTTATTGATCTTTTTCCTCCTATTATTTCCATAGCTGGTTTAGTTGTTTCTTTATATATAACATATATTAGTAGTAATAAAGAGATAATTAAAATAACAATTAGAATAGGTTTAAGGTATTTTAAGTACTTATTTTCTTTTTTTTTATTTTTGTCTTCTTCCATTTTCTATATTAAGATAATATATTCTTCATAACATTTAAGGTACAATGAATGTAATAGTTCATCGTTGGATAACTCAAAATAATAAAAAAACATATAAGTTTGATCCGAATGATTCAAAATACATACCTATATTTGCTGATGATACTATTGAAATAGCAATTACAAAAATTGCATTATTAATAGCATCATTTAATGAAGATGAGACTAATTTAGATTATTTACCATATGTATGGACTGATAAAAAACAATTAAGAACGAAATTTAATGTAAAGTTTCCAATTAATCCATGGAAATATAAGAATCCAATTGGAAATGTTTCTACGACTTATATTGATAATGAAATTTTTGATGAGAAAGAAGTAAATATTCTTTTTTACAATGATGCATCTGAGATTATTCAAAAAGCACCTTTTTACTTTCCGGATAAATCTGTAAAATGGACACCAACTGACTCTTTGCAAAAACTTAAAAATCAAGCGAATTTATTATATGATACTTGGAAGTTGTCAGAGAATATTAATAGTATAAAACATACATTTACTTATACTAAAGTTGAGTTTAATAATGATGAAATACAAATAAAAACAAATACTACATTAGATTCTATTTTTGAAAGTACAAATACAAGTGATATGGTACCATTTATACAATACTGTAAAGATATATCTAAAATAAAATATAAACTAAATAAGAATCACAAAATACCAACTAATCTTATTCAACAATGGACATTATATGAGAAACTTCCAAAAGTATCTATGATTGTATTTATGATTCATTTAAAGTCATCTGATGTATATGCAAGATGTAGCATTACATCTACGTTTAATATTGATGTTAGATATATAATTGATTCAAAGAGTTTAGTTGAATGGGAGAAAATATTACAACATAGCTTATTAGTTAAAAATTATTTACAACAAATATTGAAACAACCAATTACCTTGATATGCAACTCTTTATCTCTAAAAGTAGATATACCTGATCAGAATGTGAAAATAGCTACATTTTCAAAAAATATTCGTAAAAATATTTTGCTATTCAGTATAATTAAACAAGATGACAAGGAATTAATAATTAGATTTAAAAAGACTAAATATCAAGAAGAGATTTCAATAGATGACTATATTAAAAATCAAATTAAACATGGAATAGAGATAGATGAAATTAAAAATACATTGGAAGAACAAGGAATTAGTAAACAAGATATTGATTATTGGATAGATACTATAGAGAATGAAGATGAAGAAAGAGATAAATCTAAAAAAGTTAAATCAATGTTCTCTGGTTGTATAATAAAAATTACAAAAAATGCATCAAGTTATAAAATTACTATGGAAAATGTATCAAGTATTGATGAATCTAAAAGAATATTGAGATGGATCTATAGTACTTTAAGAACGAAATCTGAAGGTAAAAAGAAACCTGTTAAATTTGATAAAATACCTGAGCCAGGCAAAGAGCCAGGCAAGGAGCCAGGCAGAGGGGAGCCAGGCAAAGAGCCAGGCAAGGAGCCAGGCAAAGAGCCAGGCAAGGAGCCAGGCAGAGGGGAGCCAGGCAAGGAGCCAGGCCCTGTACGTGTTGAAGAAGAAAAGCCATTTGAAGAAGTTGGAGATGTTGATGGTGATATTGATTATGAATTAAGTGATGGGGGTGCAGCTGGGACTGATCGTTATTTTATTGATTTATTAAAGAAAGCTGATCCAAAATTATTTCAGGATAATGAATATGCTAGAAAATGTGGAGCTAATCAATATCGTCAACCAGTTGTTATCTCAGAAGAAGAAAAAGAAAAATTAGTAACTGATGGATTTGAAAATTGGGATAGTATTATAAAATATGGTACTGAAAGTAAAAAAAAGAACTATTATTTCTGTCCTAAAATATGGTGTCCAACTTCTAAAATACCTTTGTCTGAAAAGCAATTGAAAAAATATAATAATAAATGTCCAAAAACTGAAAGTAATAATTATGGTGATGAAATTCCTATATTGCTATATGATGATCCTTATTGGGATTCTGATATAAAAGCAAGTCATAATATTGGATTTCATTCAACTGAACCAAAAAATGGATTTTGCTTACCATGTTGTTTTAAAAAAGCATTAAATGATAAAAATAAAAAGAGATGTGGATTAGTTGACAAAGAACCAAACCAAAATCAAAACTTAAAGACAGATTCAAAGTCCTCTATGATGCTTTCATTAAAAGATACTTATATTATGACTGCTGTTGCACCAATACCAGAAGGACGCTATGGATCTATTCCAAAACAATTACATAATATTCTATTGCCAAACGTTGGTTATCATATTTGCAGTACTAGTTTAAGTCAAGAACCATGTATGGTTAGAAAAGGAATAAAACAATCATCTGATTCATTATTAGATTCTATTGCAGTCTTATTAAAACTATCAGATAAAAAGGCATTAATTAAAGAAATTAAAAGTAAATTAAGTTCCTTGAAATATTTAGCATTGGAAAATGGTCATTTATATCAAGTCTTCTCTGAAACTATTCCTAACTCTGAAAAGAATAAAAAATTAATAGCACAAAGCAATGAATGGAACAATAATCTTTTAAGTGTCAATGATTTAAGAAATCTAAGTATATATAAATCATATCTAAATTTTATAGATTACTTAAATTCTAATGATCAAAAGAACATACATCATATTATAGCTATCTTAGAATTATTAGGATATATATTAGTTGTTTTACAGAAATATGGTAATAATGATGTAACTTTTCAATGTTCTGCATATAGTCGTGGTATTGGTGATCAAGTTATATTTTTATTCTATGATGCTGAATCTAATATATATGAACCTTTAGAATTGAAACAAAAAAATAAAATAGGTGAAACCATATTTAGTCTAAGAAAATATCCATATATTATTAAATTACTTAATAGGTGCAAGAAGCAACAACAATATTCATTTATTGATAATTTGACTACAATTAAAGCATATTTAGAAATAGTAGATCTTGATAATCCAATCAATTTTGAACCAGATACTATTATACTTAGACAGGATTTAGAAATCTATGGTGTATTAACTAAGAAAAATTTACTAATTATAATGCCAATTGGAATGTATAGCATTGATGAATTGCTTGTAGCTACAAAATATAAAATTATATTTTTGGAAGATATCCAAGGTGAAAAACGAACTATACGTGTATTTAAATCTGATTTAGAAATTTTTAAAAATAAAATTAGAGATATGGGATTCGGTTTAAATATAGGAACTGAAACTAAGAGTGATAGTCCTTTAATCTATAATGCTATCTTAGAAATACCAGAAATTAATTTAAGCATACCTCCAAAAATTATTCAACATAGTCATGATAAATTTGACACTTTTATTCTACAAAGTGATAAAGTATCTAAGAAATGGTTTCAAATACAAAATGATGTAGGAAAAGAATTATTGATGCATTATGATACTTTAGTATTAGAAGTAATGAAAGAACCAACGCGTATTTTAAGAATCCGAAAATTAATGAATAGTTTTCCAAATCGTGATAAGAATATATTGCAGGCCGTACTAGAAGAAATACCATTTAGATATGGCAAAGATGCCATTTCTAAATGGTTATCATTAATTAATATAGATAAAACAGCGAAGACATATTATGATAACAATGTGGTTGATAATGGGAAAGAATGGATTTTTTCACAAACTAGAATTGATAATGGTATTCCTAAAACTATACTTTATCCAAAAGTTACTTTTGAAAAGAAAGATATAGTAGAAGATTATAATGTAAAAGAAAAAGAGCTCGAAAAGATGCCTAAAATGATGAAGTTTGTTAAAAGAGAAAACTTACCAGGCAAATGGGGAAAACTTTCTAAATCTTATAATATAAATATTATTGAATCATATACTAAAGATTCTATTGAAGACTTATTTAATTGGATATCTATTAAAATAAATAAAAGAGTTTCATGGGATGATATTAAAAAGGCATCTTTGTCACAAATTCTCGACACATTGCGTACTAAAGAACAAGGAATTAAACTTTTAAAAGAAGATACATTTATGACAGCATTTTCAGATTACTTTAAAAAAGAAAAGACACCAGAATTATTATGGAGCAAACATTTAGATAAATTATCATATGATGAACGCACTAATGTAATTTTACAATTATTTCAAAAAGAATTGATATTACCAAATGACTTTGATATAAGAAATATGGCTAAACTATTAAATATTAATATATTTTTGATTCATAGAGCAGATTCAGGTGATGCCAAGCAACTTGTTTTAAAAAGAGGTGATATTAATGATCGATTAATATCTTCAAGTTTCTTTAAAGCATTTGATAACTGGAAATCGCAAAGTTTACTAATGCTTTATAAAAATTCACAAAGCGTATACAATGTGATATCATCGCAAACATTTGATAAAAATGACATTATATTATTTGAAATGAATAGTATTCCTAAAGAACTAGATGTAGTAATCAAATCGCATTTATCAGGCTAATTTTTCTTTTATGAGGGTGATCCGCGTTGGTGTAATGGAAATCCTTCTGTTCGAAGTTTATCTTTAATAAATCTCTTTTTTTCTATAGCAGTTGTTTTATTAGCAAATTCAGGTAAGTATCGAATTGCTAATTGATATAAATGTTCATCTACTAGATTACTACTAATATTATTTGCAATATTTTTTCTAATACTAATTACAAATTCTTTGACAAGAGGATCTCTAGCAATTAAAAAAAAATTAGGACTATATGTAACATTAATCCCATTGTTTATTCTATTATATAAATGCAATTTTCTCATACCATATGATGTTATTAAACCTTGAATATTGTTTCTAAATGCATTTATGTTTTGATGATATAATATAGTATATTGACAAATATCTTCAATAGTTAATGTTTCTCTAGATGTTTCTTCATATTCTATAATTTTATCATATGCTTGATTTAAATTATTTATAGATATTGAATTATTATTACTATTTAATTCGGTTCTTATATTGTTTAATAAATTCATTGGTATTCTATTATTTAATAGTGATTCTGAAGGTGGTGGAGGTGCTGGACGTAGTGATGGAGGTGCTGGACGTGATTGAGGTACTAGAGATATAGGAGGTATTCTATGATTTTGAAAAAAATTTATACATTCTAGAGTATCTTCTCGACTTAAGAATTCTCTACAATTTGGACATTTATAATATGGAGTACGTAACGGAAGACCATTTATATTATAATGATTAACTGCTGTACTAATACATAATCTATGATATTTATGTTTTACTATTCGACGATCACGTTCAGGATGTTCAATAGTTCTTATATCGTTTA
>Ga0164296_1001710_pt1 | contig 22715 bp, 19 predicted proteins | sample GEODES057metaG_FD_113533 | JGI IMG/M metagenome (GOLD analysis project Ga0164296, IMG submission 113533) | Dystrophic lake water microbial communities from Trout Bog Lake, Wisconsin, USA - GEODES057 metaG | ecosystem: Environmental > Aquatic > Freshwater > Lake | place: USA: Trout Bog Lake...
ATGACTGTTGGTGGGTTCTCGAACTTTGTATTTGATAATTCTTTTAATGGAAATGTAATTTTGAGTTCTCAAACTTCGAATGCATTAGGGAATGTGAATAGTGGGTCTTTGAGAGTCTTCGGTGGAATAGGTCTTACAGGAAATATGACTGTTGGTGGATTTGCTAATTTTATTTCAGATGTATCTTTTAATGGAAATGTTCTATTTACTTCACAAAATCCAAATATTTTGGGTAATGTAAATAGTGGGACTATTCGTGCATCTGGAGTTGGGATTAGTGGAAACATGACGGTTGGTGGGTTCTCGAATTTTATTTCTGACAGTTCTTTCAATGGAAATGTGCTATTAACATCACAGACATCGAATGCATTAGGGAATGTATCTACAGGTGCTTTAAAAATAACTGGCGGAATGGGGTTATCAGGAAATATGACTGTGGGTGGGTTCTCAAATTTTATTTACGACAGTTCTTTTAATGGAAATGTAATATTGAGTTCTCAAAACTCGAATGCATTAGGGAATGTAAATAGTGGTTCTTTGAGAGTATTCGGTGGAATGGGTCTAATAGGAAATATGACTGTAGGAGGGTTCTCTAATTTTATTTCAGATAGTTCTTTCAATGGAAATGTAATTTTGTCATCGCAAAACTCGAATGCATTAGGGAATGTAAATAGTGGATCTTTGAGAGTCTTTGGTGGAATGGGTCTTATAGGAAATATGACGGTTGGTGGGTTCTCAAATTTTATTTCTGACAGTTCTTTTAATGGGAATGTGATTTTGAGTTCTCAAAACTCGAATGCACTAGGGAATGTAAATAGTGGATCTTTGAGAGTCTTCGGTGGAATGGGTCTTATAGGTAATATGACGGTTGGTGGGTTCTCAAATTTTGTAAATGATAGTTCTTTCAATGGAAATGTAATATTGAGTTCTCAAAACTCGAATGCATTAGGGAATGTAAATAGTGGTTCTTTGAGAGTCTTCGGTGGAATTGGTCTTATAGGAAATATCACGGTTGGCGGGTTCTCGAATCACCTATTAGATAGTTCTTTTAATGGGAATGTGCTACTAACATCTCAAAACTCGAATGCATTAGGGAATGTAAATAGTGGATCTTTGAGAGTCTTTGGTGGAATGGGTCTTATAGGTAATATGACTGTTGGTGGGTTCTCAAATTATCTATTAGATAGTTCTTTCAATGGAAATGTAATATTGAGTTCTCAAAACTCGAATACATTAGGGAATGTAAATAGCGGTTCTTTGAGAGTCTTCGGTGGAATGGGTCTTATAGGAAATATGACGGTTGGTGGGTTCTCGAATCATCTATTAGATAGTTCCTTCAATGGAAATGTAATATTGAGTTCTCAAAACTCGAACGCATTAGGGAATGTAAATAGTGGTTCTTTGAGAGTCTTCGGTGGAATGGGTCTTATAGGAAATATGACTGTAGGCGGGTTCTCAAATTTTGTTAATGATAGTTCCTTCAATGGAAATGTAATATTGAGTTCTCAAAACTCGAACGCATTAGGAAATCCAAATACGGGTTCTTTGAGAGTATTTGGTGGAATGGGTCTTATAGGAAATATGACGGTTGGTGGGTTCTCAAATCATCTATTAGATAGTTCTTTCAATGGAAATATGATAATAAGTTCTCAAACCTCGAATGCATTAGGAAATCCAAATACTGGTTCTTTGAGAGTTTTCGGTGGAATGGGTCTTATAGGAAATATGACGGTTGGTGGATTCTCAAATTTTGTTAATGATAGTTCCTTCAATGGAAATGTATTAATAACATCACAGAACCCGAATATATTAGGACTTGCGAATACAGGGTCTTTAACAGTTTTTGGCGGAATGGGGTTATCAGGAAATATGACTGCAGGGGGATTTGCTAATTTTATGTTAGATACTTCCTTTAATGGGAATGTATCTGTGAGACAATCTACAGAATCATATAGTAAATCTACAGGAGCCTTAACTATAGGAGGTGGTATAGGTATTGGAGGTAATATTAATGTAGGAGGTTATATAACTGGTTATGTAGATGGTTCAATTATTGGAAATGTATCGATTGGGAAAACACTATACATTAATAATACAAGTGGTCAAATTGCATTTAATAATGCCGGGTCAAATATGGTATTTTCAAATAGCACTGGGCAATCTGGAAGCAGTTATAATACAGTTATTGGATATTTGGCAACAAATGCAGGTTCAAATAGTAATACAACTGTAATAGGGTATAATGCATCTGCAACTGGTTCAAATCAAGTTGTATTAGGAGGCCCAGGTGTAGGGCAACTTATAACTACTGCTGGTAATTTATATTTGAATAATACTTCTTCTTATGTATTACAACAATCGTCTGGTATTGTAAATTTGAATGCTCCTACAGGAGGGACTGTAAATGTATCAGTCAATAATACGTCTATTTTATCGGCGAATTCTTCCAGTGTTGTTATTAATCAACCATTAACAAGTAATAATTCAGCAACAATACAAACAAGTTCTCCAAATACAGTAACCCTTTCTATAAGTGATTCTACTAACCCCGGTTCGAAATTATCCATTTATGGAAATGCTATCAATAGCGGAAACCCATTTTCACAATTAATTAATAATAACGACATTGCTATTATATTTGGGTCTTCACAAAATTCTAGTTCTGGTGGATTGGTTATTGGTCCCTATTCAACATCTTATGCTGGAATACGTATGGATAGTAATGGTCGTGTAGGTATTAATACTACTGTAAATCCTAGCTATTCATTAAATGTAGGTGACTCATTAAATTGTGGCACTCTATATGTAGGTGGAACCCCATTCAATTCAAGCGGACAATGGAGTGGGTCGAATCCTATTTATTACAATGGGTCTGTTGGGATTAATTATAGTAGTGCTCCAACAGGAGGATATAACTTAGATGTAGCTGGAACTCTGCGAGTAACTGGTGCAATTACAGGATCAACTACAAATACAATTAATGGTATTGTTATTAATAACGGAGCTCTTACAGGAGTTACTTCAATTAATGCAACTTCTATTGGAGGTGTTTCAATTAGTGCAGGAGCTCTTACAAACGTTTCTTCAATTAATGCAACTTCTATTGGAGGTGTTTCAATTAGTGCAGGAGCTCTTTCAAACGTTACTTCAATTAGTGCGTCTAATACAATTTCCACTACTGGTGGTGGTTTATCTGTATCTGGTGCTGGAGCAGTTATAGGAACTGCATCTGTTCCAAATGCGGGTGTATTAACTGTTGGTCCTCCACCGTCTGGATCAGTTGGAACTTCAGCTGGGTCAATTAATTGTCAATATTTATATGTAGCTGGAGTGCAATTTACACCTGCTACGTTATCTCAATGGAGTAATGTTCAAGGTAATATTAGTTATAGCGGAAATGTTTCTATTGGTAGTTCTTCTAATCCGTTATATACATTAGATGTGAATGGGATCAATGCAACAATACGTGCTACAGGTCAAATTACAGGTGCTTCATTTTATGCGTCTGGTTTAATTTCTACTAATGCTGGTGGTTTATCTGTATCTGGTGCTGGAGCAGTTATAGGATCTGCATCTGTTCCAGCGGCAAGTGTATTAACTGTTGGTTCTACCACATGGTCCTCTACGGCAGGAACAGTTAATTGTCAATATTTATATGTCAACGGAACACAATTTACACCTGCTACGTTATCTCAATGGACTAATATTCAAGGTAATATTAGTTATGCTGGAAATGTTTCTATTGGTAGTTCTTCTAATCCGTTATATACACTAGATGTAAATGGGACCAATGGAACAATCCGTGCTACAGGTCAAATTACAGGTCTTTCTTTTAATGCCACATCTGATTATCGTATGAAAACAAATATAAAACCATTAGAAATCGATAAAAATATAGACGAATTAAACCCAGTTGAATACGATTTATCAGGAGGAAAACACGATATGGGATTCTTAGCACACGAAGTCCAAGAAATATTCCCTTTCTTAGTAGAAGGTCATAAAGATGATATTGATAAAACACAATCGTTGAATTATAATGGTTTTATAGCACTTCTTGTGAAAGAAGTCCAAGAATTAAAGAAAGAGAACAATTCATTAAAAGTTAGATTAGAAACGGTCGAAAAGAAACTATTTATGTAAATGGGTTCTCTAGAAAAGCAATATTTTATGTATAAAATATAAAATAATGCGAGTGCTCTAGGCAGGTGTTCTGCCTACAAAAGGCGAAAAATGTCATAAAGAATTAATAATTGATGTCCCTCTAGACAGGGGGATTAGGAGGATTCGTTCTGGACCAGGTTCTCAATGTTTTTGGTAATGGGTTCGGTGTAAGGATACGACCTCTACATTTGCAGAAATGTTTTCCACACCAAACAGTTCTCTTTATGTATCCATCTATTAAAGTGCAAGTAGTAGGTGTATAAGACTTGGTTGTTCGGCCAATAGGAGCAGGACGTCGAACTCCCACCTTTGTAATTCGATAGGTAGGAATAGCGGAGTAAGGAATCAACTTGCCAGCTACAATAATATTTTCAGCAGTATTGAGAACTCTATTGGGTCGTTGATTCGTATTTTTACATAATTGAAAAGTGGGGCATAAAGAAACTTTCTTTTCCATGTCAAAAATAGTAATACGTGTAGGATCGGTTGGGGGTAATAATCGACTGAAACATTGTTTTGTATTTTGAATAGTTGTTTCTAAAGCGTAATTTTCATATGCTGTATATTCTCTTTGTGTGAGAACAGGTGATAGATTTTCCTTTTGATTTTGAAGAATATCAGCGGTTTTAATAAATTGAATATAGTCACTTTGTGCCATTTATATATACAAAGCTATATTTTTGTTATAAAGAAACCTTTGTGTCATATAAACGAGAACCCAAGCAAATACGATTCCTATTAGAGAACCATAAACCAATTGTTTAATATCATGTCTGCGATATTTCCATCTTTGATACAATGTAATGATGGTTAAGAAGGTCATAGAATAAACAGTTGAAATAGGTCCATTGGCAAAAAATAAAAATGCTAATGAGAAAAAAGCAGATTGTGCATGTCCAGAAGGAAATCCATATTGTTGTGTATGTATTAGGTTCTCATGTTCTATAAAAGGGATTTGCCCTTTTGGTCTAGGTTCTCTAAAGATGGACTTTAAAAATGTGTTTAAAAAAGTATTGAGAACACTACCTAATGTAAATACCATTAAATAAGGAGTTCTCTCAATAAGACAATAAAATGTAATTCCAAAAAGAATAACAGGGCCATAATATCCTATAATATCGAGAACAGGATACATATATTATATGTTCTCAAAAAGAGTTATATATCTTTATAAGATTGTCATAAAGAAATAATGGTTCATTATACCGGTGAATAATTTATATCGATATAAAACATGTTCAAGAAGAAGATGCCCGATACAATTGTTCGCATACAAATGAGAATGACCAATTACTACCATTTAAATCCAATTGAGTGCCACGGTCTGTTAATAATTGGATAGCCATCTTACGAATATTCACAGGACCGAAATAAAGACGTTCTTGGTTTTGTAATGTTCCACCAAATTCAGTAAAATAATCTCCCGTAGATTTCGGAGGTTTATAAGGGATGATTCCGAATAAATCTTTGATAAAAGGGCCAGGAGAATATTGCTTACTAGGATTTTGTTGGCTAGTAATGGATTGATTAAGAGCATATAGTTGTGCGTTTGTGACATTATTACTATCTGGTTGGCTTGTAAAAGTAGAAACCATATTTCCAGTTGCTGGATCACAAGATTGTGTAGTTGTATAAGCATAATCTGGTATTTGAATAGCGGTTTGACTACGAGTAATGGTGACAAGACCATCATTTAAATGATTTTGAATAAAATCATCAAGAGATATCAAAAAGTAATTATATAAATTCGTGCTTAGAGTAGTATCTCCCGTTATGAATACCGGAGATGAAACTAATAAATTACTACTGGAGTCGATATTTTGGGTTATATAATAAGAACCATTTGCAGAAGATAAATAATAGGGTGTCGTTGCCTGAGTTTGGTTTTGAGTTGTCAAAAAGTATTGTGTATAATCGCGGAACCCGAGTATCCATCCAATAGTCGTATCCCATGTGGTGTTTTGGACACTTTTTGAACCTGCATAACAAGACACGAAATTAACGGGGTCATAAAAATCCAATATATAATCTTGTGTTGTAAATACTCTGTTTATATTCAACCAAATTTGTGTATATTCTTGATTGTTTATGATAATTTGTTTAAAATATGAACCATATGTTTTCGGATTTTTTGAAAGAGCCGTATTAAGTTCCGAATAAAGCGTTCCGATTGTATATGACCCAGGAGCAATACTAATAGTAATACTATCATTTGGGGAGTTAGGGTTACCATTTGTATTAAAAGTAATGGTATTATTACAATTATCAATAATATTTAATTGTTTAGATATAGAACCAATAGAAGTATAACCGGTAATAAGAGCGAACCCACCAGTTATATTTTGAGATAAATTATATGAAGAATCGATATTAAATCTATTCCATGAATTATTAGTATCTGAAATAGGTAGTCCGTTATCATAAAAAGCTAATTTATAATTAGCTTCTCCCAAATAATAATAACTTACCAGATTCAAAGAAATATCAACATTTGTATCGGTATTTATATTAAAACTGGAACGGCTTAATGGTGTCTGTGTATTTATACCATTTGAAACGGGAGTTGTTATTATTGCAGTTTGAATCGCCTGTGTTATATCTTGATAAGTTCCAAATTGTTGTGTGGGTAAAGTAATGACTACAGGATTGGCTGAGCCATTTCCAGAGTTACCATAAGTCGTATAATCGGGTTTAATAATAAATACACAACTAGTATCTAATGTGTATCCATTTGTTAGTTTTGGTATATTAATATTAATATAACTAATATCAAATAAATTCGTAGAACCCCGAACAGATGGAGATGTATTAACAATCGAAAAACTGCAATCAAAATTGGGAGAACCATTCGGATTTTTAGGATGTGTCAAAAAGGAATTACCATCAATCACTAATTTATATGCTTTATTCGTGAATGTTTTTGTAAGATCTACTTGTAAATTAAAACGATTATTAATATCTATAAAAGATATTGTATTAGTGGTATTAAAGAATATATTTCCATTCGTATTTTGTTGTGCAAATGATGTATTAATAGCAGATAAATATTGTGTAAGAGTATATGTTCCTCCCTGAATATTCATAGAAAAATCATTTAAACTATTATTATAAGTAGGTGTAGTGCATGTCATATAGATATTAGTAGATAAATCCACTGTAAATGTAGAATTAATAGCAGGTGATTCAGAAGTTAATTGTGAGAGTTCATTTGCGGTATTATCAAAATAAAAGGCAGAATAATCTGTTTTTGGTTGATATTGCCAAATAGTAAAAGGTTCTCCATATTGATTTAGTTTGACAGTTTCATTCGGGAAGATAACAATCACTTTGGCATTCGGAACATATTTAGTTTTGAATCTATTCAATGTTAGAGACAATTGATAATAAGAATTTTTATAATTTTGTTTTGTAGGATCGGTTATATCTATTCTTTGTATTTGAGAACCTGTATCAAAAAGATTGGATGTATTTATAGCTTGATTAACAGCATCTATGATATTTTGGCGTGTTACAAACCCGGTATATGGAAAACCATTATTTGTGAGTTGAAGTGTGATAGTATTTAATATGGTGCTACGACTATCATATCCTGATTGTTGATTATATCCCAAATATTGAATAACGGTAAAATAGTTATTCGAATTATCCAATGTGTAATTTTGGTTATATTGAGTGGTTATAATAGATGTCAAATAATAGCTCTGATTAGATGTGATTGTATTTAATGCATATGTTTGATTATTAAACCCGATATAACCAGGAATAGAATAATAATTTGTATTTACATTAGTAGGAGGTGTCAAAAACCAAGACAAATTATAATAGGTTTCATTAAACGTATTTTGAATATTCAATTGAACGGTTGTTTTTGTGGTTGATTGATTATATGTTATTAATGATAGTCCATTAAAATTAATATCTGAAGCCGCGTTATTAGATATATCTTGGAAAGCAGAATTGAGTGTTGCTGGAAGAGTTGTTTGGTCATAGTTACCTGGTGGAATTTTTATTTGATAATTATAATTAGATACTCCTGTAGTGCTTCCTCGCAAATAGAAGAAATTGCTGCCATAACTTTTTCCTACAGTGTACCAAGTATATGGTATTTGAATAGAGTATAATTTGAGAGAAACTACATCACGTAATGGTTCTGACAAATCAAAAGAAAAACTAGATGTGGATGGGTCTGTTGTTATATTACGATATTGACTATCAATACTAATAACACGTTTAATGGTTTGTTTCAAAAGCGGGTTTAACTGTAGTTTATCAGGAGAATAATCAAATTGTTGAACAGATGAAATATTTTGAGGTTGATATCCTACAATAGAATTAGTAGGGGCACTTGTTTCACCTGATGTTAAAGGTGGTTCTGTAGGATTCGTCATCCCTTCAATTATGTTTTCTTCTTCATCATCATCCGAATCAGTTTCGAAAAACCGTTTATAAATGTTATTAAAAAAATCGTATAATTGTTTGCCTATATCTGTAGGAATATCTTCATATTTATGGATCATTTGTATGATTTTTGCTTCAAGTTCTCGATCTGTTGGATGGCTGATATCTAAAATGTCATAAAGTTGTTCATCAGTATATTTATTAACATTGTATAAATCCATAAGAAAAAGGTTTATATAACATTTATATATTTTTATGAGGATTTCCACGAAAGAGAGTTTATGAGAACCTAGAGCTGAACATATTTTCAAGAAATTTCGGTATGTCCAAAACAGATGCACAATTCATTAATAGTTTGGCAGGAAATGCTTTCAAACCATGACCTCGTTTCATATGTTCATTTCCATAGAAACATAATTGGTCCAATGCTTTGAATACGGCTTCTTCTGTTGGATTAAAATCGGCTCTAATAATCCGGTTTTTACCAATATAGTTATATCGATTGTAATTCTGGTTCTCATAAACCTTATATTTATTCGGAATAGCTTTATTAGCACACATTCCGATTGCGAAAATCTGATTGGTATCATTATTCATTTCGAGAACAATCAATTTAGATGATAAAGGAATATTTTGAGAGACTTCATTCGGCGAACAATACAAACATCCATTTGGCCAAGATTTTTCGCGAAATCGTTGGTTCTCTTCTTTTGTATGCGTATTAAACCTAGATGTCAATATAAATACGCGTTGTCTGGATTTGAAAGACCTAATAGCCAGTGCATCTTTTTTTCTTTGAATTTTATTTTGAATAGCCTCTTCAGTTAATGTTGCCATTGTATGTCCTTGTTTGTCATAAAGGAATAATATTCAATTTTATCCATACATACTATATGGATGAGATACAATTAGAAATTAGAGAACCTGGAGAAATATCAAGATATACAGATGAACATTTTATGAATAAATTGAATGAAGAATTAGAAAAAGTGAGAAAAGGTGGAATGAAACGTTTGGTAGAGAACTCGAATAGTCCAGTTAGTATGTCGAACCACAATAGTGATTCAGAAGGGGAAGAGGAAGAATATGATAATTTTGAGACAGATGTTCTCTTAAATTCACCGAAAAATGGATTAAGAAAATTAACCTTCCGAGAAGTCCGAGATTCAATAAATAAATATTATGAAACGGATGATAAATATTCTAGTGAATTAGATATTCTATCTACTTATTTGAAAGGTCAAAAACAGATGTTCTCAAAATCTGCAGATATTATTCAAACAAAAATCATGTTTTTATTAGTTCCAGCAGGTATTGGTAGTGCTATTATTTCTATAATTACACCTACAATAGGAGCTTATAAATGGAGTGATTCTTTTATATCAGGATTAAATGCCGTCGTATTTGTTCTCTTTTTTTTGGTTTATTATTTACAATGGTGTTCATCTGCGTTAGTATATAATCAATTAAAAAATCAATATGAAAGACTAGAACATTCGTTAGATATAAATAAATTAATGGAAACTAGCACTGATAAATATACTCTAGTTCTCGAAATTTTAAAAGACGTAGAAAGAAAGTTAACCGATTTAAAAGAAACCACCATTATTGGATTTCCATATGAGATAAAATGTATGTTTCCTATTTTGTATCATGTTCATATATTTACATTTATAAAACGTATAGAGGTGTATAAAAAAAATCTGATAATCAAATTTAAAGATATCAAAAACGAGATTCGATATATTGAATGGAAATGGGGAGATAAAATGGAAAAGAAAGAAAGGTCTAGGTTTGATTTTCTTTGTAAAATAAAGGAAAAAATAAAAAATGAGATTCTTCATTATAGAAATGCGTATGGTTCAATGGAGGAATTGATGACAAAAGAGATAAAAAGGGCAGAACAAATTGGATATTATTTTTATGGTTTTAGTAGTTTGTCAAAAAGAATTAATACCGATAATCCAGTAGTTGCTTTGTATTTTTCAGCTATCTTTGAGGATGATTAGCGAAAATCTGCCAATACCAAGGCATATCATAAACTATATTCATATGTTCAGTAGGGTCTTTGAGAACATCTTGGATTTCTTTTGCAAGTGTGCTGGAATTGTCCCAATCAATAGAAATGACGACCCGTTTATATTTGGGGTCTGATCTCAATGGATTCTCAATTAATCTGTAAATTCTGCCGATTTTTAGAGTAGCAAAAGTATGGAATATTTGATGTCGTGGTATTTGATTCGATACTTTTGGAATACATAATTGGATTGGGTGTTCGCCGTGAGGCATTCGTATATGTCATAAAGAAATATATGAATGGATTAGTTCGATTTTGTAGGGTGGGGCGAGCGAAGCGAGCTAACTTCAGGTGGTTGCTTAGAGGGTTTTATACATAAACAATGAACCATATTCTTTTTTGACTTCTTGTATGAGGGCCGGTGTATCTTCGATGAGAACTTGTTTATCGAATTCTTTAACAAGAATTTCTGCTATTTTGAGTTTGGCGGACTCTTCGATAATAGGGATAGTAGAATTGGGTTTATAACAAATTCCAGTAAATTTGAAAAAGGTATCTTTATCTAGATCATGTTGTTCGGTTGCTCCGATCATTTTCATGGTTTCTTGTTTTAGTTTTTTGTTTTTGGACAGCATGTTCTCAGCAAATCGATGATTGTGAAATTCATTATATTTTGTTGTTGACTGTAAAATATCAGATTGGACATTATGTTGGTCCATTAATTGTTTTAAAGCACGAGTATCTCTTGGGAAACAAGGACCCCCGAAAGACAATCCAGGATTGAAATATTTTCTGCCAATTCTAGAATCAGTTCCAATAGCTTTGAGAACTGTATGTTTATTAGCACCGGCTTGGTCACACATATCAGATATCATATTAGCAAAACTAATTTTAGTTGTGACAAATCCATTTAATGAAATTTTGACAATTTCTGCTTCGAGAGGAGTCATAAAGGCATATTCTGGTTTGTTCTCTGTCATTCTATTATAAATTTGTTTTAGTATAGGGGCTAGAATAGAGGGAATTCTTGTTCCGACTAATATCATATCTGGGTTTAAAAAACCCTTGACGATTTCGCCTTGAGCAATAAATTCTGGATTATAATTAATAGAGCAATTTTGAGAGTTGGGTAGCAGGGCGGATGCTATTTCATCAATATAATGTGGCATAACAGTGCATCCGATAATGAAATGTTTGTTTTGTGGTCGGAGTTTATCAATTCGTTCTAACAAATTAGAGAGAATGGTATGGTCATAAAATTTCGATCCGCCTCCATTGGGTGTTTGAACAAGAATGAAAATGATATCAGAATGAAATAAACCTTTTTGGAGGTCTGTAGTAGCTTGAAAATGAGTTGCCGATTGAAGAAGGTTGTTATATTCGGGTTCTTCGAATTTGGCGGTTTTTTCATTGAGGGCTTGAACATAATCAGGGAAAATATCAACACCGAGAACATTATATCCTGATTTTTCCAAAAGAAGAGCAAAACCTAGACCTAGTTTTCCTACACCAATGACAGTTATATTTTCAGATAGGGGAGTTATTGGTGAAAGGTTCTCCATTTTCTTATATAGTCATAAAGAAGTATATATTTATATTTATTTATGATATGTTCTCTATGATATGTTCTGGATAATAAATCTTCTTTACAAAACAATATAATATTTGCCCAATTCAAATTTGGTTCCTTTGAAGTCCTCAATATTTTCTTGATATTTTGAGAACGGGATTACACGAATATCGAAACTAATACGGGTTTTATTAGTGCGATTGATACGATTACAATGTCGAATTTCATTAAAATATGCTTGAAGGAATTGGTCAGTACTGAGAACCAAGTTCTCAAAATGTGTTGGATGAACATTGGAATTTGGAAAAGGTTCATAATAAATACTATTGGACCCCCCCATATTTGTAATAGGAATCACAAAATTCATTTCTGTAGGATGATGACCAAATTGACGGTCACAATGAAGTCCTACAATATGGTCTGGGTCATTAGGATCGATACCAATAGCAGCATTATCTGGAAGACTGAACCGAATATTTGGGGTCTTTTGAATAACTATTTTAGTTTCTTGGGGGAATTTGGGGAGAATGTTCTCTCTTGCAAATTTGTAATAAGCTTCATTGAAATGGGTATATTTATCGACATATTCGTGAAATCGTTTTACGAATACAGAGTCGCGGTCTTTTTGCCATTCATGAAGATGTTTATGATATTCTTTTTCTTCTTTCGTAAGAGAAGAAGTATCCAATAATTTATGTATTTGTTCTAATGGTTCGGTATAATTATATGATAATGAGAACATATCTTTTATTAATTCAGGGAATGGGTTCTCACAAGTATGTATTTGGAAAGTCATATAGGAAATATTATCAAATGAAGTTTATATTCTTTTGATAATATTTTAGTTTGCCCTTCAACATTCTTGTTCTTGCCAGCGATTAGAATTATCACTGAAACTAGGTCGCTGTCTTCCACACCGGGTCATTAAAGCATACCAATTTGCATGGGGTTGAAGACGTTTCCAAACTTGGTCATTTGCATAATTCCAATGTTCTCCTGTTTGTTCGAGAAGAGGGATGGCTTCTTCATATAGTTCAATGATTTTGTCATAAAATGAATTATGAACAATATATCCTGAAGCAGTTTGTCCCTCAATAACTTTTTGGAGAAAAGGATATTGAGTGGGTTCAGATTGTTGGAGATGATAAGAAATCATACAAACATCGAAAGGGATATTAGCATCGAAAAACTGATTGAGTTCATGTTCAAATTCATCCTTTGATATAATAAAATAGAAATCGTCCTCTAGTATGAGAACTTGTTGATAATTACGTTCTTTTGCTAGTTTGATTACAGCTAAGTGGGATTTGGTGCATCCTAAGATGCCTTGATCGGGAGTATGTATCGCTTGGAACCTTTCTGATTTGTCAAAAAGATTGAATTGTTGGAGTTCGTTTTCGATTTCTGCTCTGCGGTCTAATCTTTTAGCGAGGTTGATGTAGAAAATATGCGGGATGTTATGAGACATTGATAATATATAAATATTTGATACATTTATATAATATTTTATAATAATTATAACTGACTTTTACTTTCGCTACTCAATACAAAATCATTGACATTTATATTTGTCTGTTGGTATAGTGTGGGTGATTTGTGACGCGTTTCAAATAAACATTTTAAATCTAATGATTTGTATATGAAATTATTCTACTTAGAAACCGCCTCATGGGAATATGATTTTATTATTAATGACCTTTTAGATAATATAAAAATAGATATAGAAGTATTAAATGTAGATAATTTTAATTTGTTAATAAATAGAGATGATATAATAGGAAATAATATATTAGTAGTGAATGAATGGTGTCAATTGAATGATATTATAAATATATCACAAAAGATTAAACCGATTGTGATTTTTTATACAGGCGATGAAATTGGTAACAGATTAGATGTCAATGTTCTCGAACAATATACACAATTATTTTTTAGACAATATAATCATAAACACTATAATTATGGTAATAATAATTATCAATTATTATTGGGATATTCAAAACATTTTTTAAATAATAAAAAATCATCCGAGATTATACAAAAAAAAATAGCGGATCGAGAATTTAATTGTTCTTTTATAGGTTCTTGTAAATCAGATAGATCTCATATGGCAAATATATTCATTAATAATATGAAAAAAACAAATATACAATTTGTTCATAATAATTGGAATATTAATAATTTACCTGTTTCTCCGAAGGATTGTTTTGATACATATAATAATTCAATATTTGTAATATCTGGAAGAGGTAATTATAGTTTAGATTGTTTTCGTATTTATGAAGCAATTATAGCGGGTGCTATACCAATAGTTGTTGGAACAATTGATGAAATAGAAACTACATTTAATTATCAAAGTAATATTCCCCCCATAATTCATAGTGAAACTTGGGAAGATGCTGTAATTAAATGCAATGATTTATTGAAACAACCTGAATTATTACAAAAAATGCAAGATGATTTAATAGTATGGTGGAATGAACAAATAAAATTTATTAATGAATTGATAATACAAAAAACATTTATAAGTTAATTATTCATATTTTAGAGAATAAAATCACAAAGGAATATCTAACAAATTACTTGAAGCATAGTTATAAAATATACAAATCATAACTATATTTTGTCTCATTTTGCTGTTTGGTCGATGTAATTACAATTCTCTTACAAAAACATTATGACCTTTTGTAACATAATCATTATAATTACAACAATGGATGTCTTCTCCACATAATAAAATAATTTCATTTGGATTATATATTTGACATACTAGTTCATAATATGGCATACCCCTATGATATGAACCATAAATAACTATATTATATTTTTTATTTAGAATATCTTGTTCAATTGTATTATCCAAATCATCATTATGTAAATTTGCATCTAACAAATTTGTATATGTAATTCCTTTACCATATAATAATGAATAATTGATATTGGTTGATTTATATATATGTGGTATTTTGGGATAATCGTGACAATTCTCTCCATATATAGTTTTAAATCCATGTAATGTTACACATCTTAGATAATCCGGACTAGTTTCTCCAGATAAAAATAATATATGTTTAACATCATTATGTTGTGTTTTATTCAAGATATAAGATGTAATTTTTGTAGTAGTTAAATAATTATTAGTATAATCTAATAATTTTTGTAATAATTCATAATATTCTAATTTATCAAACTCAGAAATTTCATGAATTGATTTATTTGAGAAAGTTTTATATAATTCATTACCTTTCATAATTAAATCTTTCGGTAATAATGCCATAGTATTTGGCGGACAGCAATCAATATCTATGAAATAAGGTATACAACCATTTGCTATAATTTCATAATGGCGCATACAGTCCCAACCCGCTTTCTTCATAGTAGTAGCAAAATATGATTGTTGATATTCATTATAATATTCTTCCTCTGTATTATAAATATATGTTTCACTTCTACCAGGAATTAAATTCGATAATATTTTTGTTTTCGTTTTAATTTGTTTTACTATTTTTTCTTGAGGAATTGAGAAAGTAATTGGAAAAAGCATATAAATATTATATATAATTATATTTATATTATAATTATATGAATTATATAGAGTCTAAATTTATCTCACTTTGTAATACTACATCAGATATTAACGAACATTTACCAATATTATATAAATATTCAACAGAATGTGAAAGTATATTCGAAACCGGTGTACGTGGTGTAGTAAGTACATGGGCATTTGTATATGGTTTATTAAAAAATAACAAGGAAAAAAAATATTTATTCATTAATGATATTGTGCCTTGTGATATAAATGAATTATTATTAGAAACAACAAATACATCTATTAAAATAAATTATGAATGGAAAAATAATCTATTAATAAATTTTAATGAAACATTTGATTTAACATTTATTGATACTTGGCATGTTTATGGGCAATTAAAACGTGAATTAGATAAATTTGCTAGAATAACAAATAAATATATTATTATGCATGATACAACAGTAGATGAATGGTTCGGCGAAACAGTACGAATTGTTGAATGGGATGCTAATAAACAATCCCAAGAAACTGGTATTCCAGTAGATGAAATAACAAAGGGGCTATGGCCAGCAATAGAAGAATTTTTACAATGTAATAAAGAATGGATATTACACGAAAGATATACAAATAATAATGGTCTTACTATTCTTAAAAGAATAACTTTATAATAAATCCTATAGAAAATATTTTTTTTGATTATTATTATCTATAAAAGGTAAAACATTAGATGAATGATTACATATAAAAATATTTGCGGTTGTAATCATCTTTAAATCAAAATAAGAATATATATTATTTTCGTTATTAGCTATATTAAACAATTCTTTAATACCATTCTGGTCAAGTTCATTACTATTATAAATTCCGTAACCTCCGTTGAAGTAATAATAAATATTTTTATCATGGCAATACTGTGCTAATTGTCCCGCCCCAGAAAAAGTTGTTAATACTGCTTTACATTTATCATTTTTCATATACGATGCATACATATCTATACGATTCACATATTTAATTCTATCTGAGTTAAAAGAAAATCTAATTGGGTCAATTACTGTAAAAACTACTACATATAAATTCGGATATTCATTTAAACAATTAGAAATTAGGTTTATTCCATCTTGTAAATCCATTTCACCGTAATGTGTGTATCTATGATGAACAACAATATAGTCATTATTAGGGACATCAATATCTACATAATCAATTTTTGATATTAAATCATTAAACAGATTTGTTTTTATTTTTAATTTATTCGTTCTTAAATTTTTTAAAATTGGATATTTTTCTTCCAGCTCGATTATAAAATCAAAATTATATCTTTCTTCATGTAAAGCATTCATATGTGTTATATCGATTATTTCGTATTCTTTGATATCGATTGGTAAATTATCATATTCTATTATATTTTTAAAGATTTTAGAATATAAAAAGAATCTTTCTTTATTTTTTGTAACGATGATATCTTCTTCGGAAATTAAATTATTACAAAATAAAAATAACAATAATGGTCTTGTTATATGAATTTCGTGACCAATTGTAGAAGCACGATTAATACAGTCATAACCAATAATTTTTCCTTTATAATTTAAAGATGTTGATACTATAATAAACATATATATAATTATATTATTTTCATATATTTATATTATAAAAAGTTAAATATAATATTATATTAAAATATATATGATATTTGTTCCGATATCATTAGGAGAACTTGTTGATAAAATTACAATACTTAAAATAAAATTGTTAAAAATAAAGGATAATTTAAAATTAGATAATGTACTAAAAGAATATAATATATTATTGGATATAATGCTAAAGAATAATATAAAAGAAACAGATGATTTTTTTATTAAATTATATGAAATTAATTTAGAATTTTGGAATTATCATGATTGGCAAAGAGAAAAATGGGCGAGTTACGATGAAAATATAATAGATCTTGAGCTTTACAGACAAAATAAAAATGAACATATTTTAAACGATAAAAGAGCTAAGATTAAAAAACAAATTAATTTATTATATAATTCGGATATTATAGAAGAAAAACAATTTATTAGTTATACAATTTAAACCGTTGAAGAATTCAAATTGCAGTTCGTAGTACATTTTAATTCTACTACGTAGTGTAAGGATCGGATATCAGTAACGATTTGAAATGGGACATTTTTATTCTTTCAAGGGTCAGATATCGGTAACGATTTGTATATCCATAAACGGCTTAACGCCGTTTATGAATGAAATACGCCCCGTAAGGGGCGTATCCCATTTCAAATATTCACTGGTATAATTCTTTACGTGTGCTACTCAATATAACATAATTCACATATGTGGTTGCCATTTACTAGGACATGAGGACTGGGCCTCTCTAGGGTCATTTGTATCATATGTAATACAATATTGGAGTAGGGATGTGAATTGTTTTGTATTGAATATCACTGTATAAACTTTTCCCAGAGAAATATTTCATATATATAAATAATTATATAAATAATATATATTTACATTATTTATAATGAAAAAAAATATATTATGGACTGGAAGTCATGGGTTTATAGCAGGATACGCTATTAATAAATTACTCGAAGAAGGTAATGAAGTATGGGGTATTGATAATTTTTGGAAATATGGTAAAATTAAGAAGTCATATGATGAGCATCCAAATTTTCATTTTATAGAAATGGACGCAAAAGATACTTTAAAAATACAAGAAATTATGATAAGTAATAAAATTAATATATTAGTTTCAGGTGCTGCTATTATTGGAGGTATTACTATGTTTCATGAATTATCTTATTTTTTATTAAGAGAAAATGAATTAATAACTGCAGCAGCTTTTGATGCAAGTATATATTGTAAAGAAAATTCAAATTATTTTGAAAAAATAGTTGTAATTTCTTCAAGTATGGTATTTGAAAGCACAAATATATGGCCAAGTAAAGAAACAGATGTTAGAAATATTCCTCCACCACTTAGTACATATGGATTTCAAAAATTAGCTACTGAATATTGGGCACAAGGTGCTTGGGAACAATACAAATTAAATTATACAATAATACGACCATTTAACGCGATTGGAATTGGGGAAAAAAGGGCAAAATGTGAGACCGAATGTTTTTCTGGAAATATTAAATTAGCAATGAGTCATGTTGTTCCGGATCTCGTTCAAAAAATATTAAAAGGACAATATCCATTAAGAATATTAGGAGATGGAACCCAAATTCGTCATTATACATATGCAGGTGATTTAGCAAATGGAATATATGAATGTATAATTAATCCACTCGCTATTAATAATGATTTTAATATTTCAACGCCAATAGGACATAGTGTTTTAGACCTAGCAAAAATTATATGGTCTAAAATTCATAAAGATAAAGAGTTTTTATATGAGATTGATGAACCATTTATATATGATGTTCAAAAAAGAATTCCGGATATATCTAAGGCAAAAGAAATATTAAATATTGAATGTAATACATCACTAGAAAAAGCATTGGATGAAATTATACCATGGATAGAAAATCAAATAATGCTTGGAGGAATATAAAGATATTGTTATTATTATATTATAATGTCATTCTCTTCTAATTGGTTCGAAAACCTAGCAAAAGATAATTTTTTAAAAATTATTCAACCTTTATTTCAAAATAAACAAATGAAATATTTAGAAATAGGATGTTTTGAAGGGGCATCTTTAAATTTTATGTTTAATAATGTTATGTCAGAAAATTCTACAGCAACTGTTATTGACCCTTTTATTTTTTCTAATAATCAATTAGAAGTTTTTACAAATAATATGAAAAAGTATTCCCATCGATTTGATTTGATTATTGGATATAGTGAAAATGTATTACCAACACTAAAAGAAAATGATTATGATTTTATTTATATAGACGGAGATCATACTAGTGAAGGAGTATTTAATGATGCTAGATTATCATTTCCGTTACTTAAATCGGGTGGAATTATTATATTCGATGATTATTTATGGAGACATGATGACGAACATACTATTACTAGTCTAGATAATGTTAATTTAAATCATCCGAATAATCCTTTTTCTGGAATTAATAAATTTTTATCTATATATGATGATAAAATAGAAATAATAAAAAGTAATTGGCAAATGATAATTAAAAAAATATAATTTATGTTATGAAATTAACCCTTTGTTTGCGGTGCTCAATACAAAATAATTACATCTATAGTGAGCCTTTACTACGATGTGAGGGATTAGTCATAGAGATATCATTTATATCACTTGAAAGGCGATACTAAACCTTACATATTGTATTATTTTTATTGAGTAGCGCAAGTAAATAGTTAAAGATATAAGTTATAATGTTAGTATAGTTTATTATGAAGATTGGTTGTATAGGTAAGGGAATGGTAGGAAATGCAATATATGAAGCATTTAGAACATTAGATTATAATGTATCATTTTATGACCCTAAAATTATAGAAAGCAAATTCACAGATATATTAGATACAGATTGTGTATTCATATGTGTTCCAACATTACCTAATCAAAAAAATGAATGTGATATAACTATATTAATTGATGTTTTAGATAATTTACAATTTTATAATTATAAAGGTATTATTTGCATAAAAAGCACAATTATTCCCGGGACTACTGATAAGTTAATAATTAAATATAACAACCAAAATATATGTTTTTGTCCTGAATTTTTAAAGGAACGAAGTGCTTATTATGATTTTTTATACAATAATAAAGTATGTGTTGTCGGCACAGTTTCAGAAACTGCTTTTAATATGATAAAAGTAATTCATAACCCTATATGTAAAAATATAAAACATATTTCTCCGATTGAAGCAGAATTAACAAAATATATGCAAAACGTTTTTAATACTTATAAAATACTTTTCGCAAATGGGTTTTATGAAGTATGTAAAATTAATAATGTTGAATATAATAATGTTTTAAATACACTAGTTGAAAGGGGTGAAATAGAAAGTAAATATATGTTATGTGATATTAATATGAGAGGACCTTCTGGACCTTGTTTAGTTAAAGATTCATTAGCATTTAATGAATATGTGAAAACTTTAAATTTATCAGTTAAACCAACAATTTTTCAAACAATTGTTAATGATATGAAACTATATCCAAAAACTGTTATAAATGGAACAAGAACAGAAGAAGAATATTTTGGAAAAAATATTTAAACCTTTGCACTTCGTAGTAGAATTAAAATGTACTACGAAGTGCCATTTTAATTCTACTACGTAGTGTAAGGGTCAGATATCTTCACTGCTATAAATATTAACTTACTAGTCAATACAAAATAATTCATATATACGATTATCTCTGCACTTCATATTTTAATCTTTAACTCTTTACTTGAAATATAAGCGATTTCGCCCATAGTAAAGTCATAACCATTTATTGAAAAATAAGACCATAAGGTAGCCCACAGGGGCCACCAGATATGTGAATTATTTTTTTCAAGTAAAGGATATATTTCAAAAGGGAATAAATCATACTGCAGTTGATTCATGTTTATATACATGAACCATAGATGGTTCAGCCCAGAATGATTTTATATTTAATTTACGAAATAAATCATTCATCCACCAATCAGGCGCATTATTAAACGGTAAATAATTATCATATAATTTTTTAGCACATTGTTTGGTTAATAAATAAAAATGGGCGCATCTTGTTCCTCCGTGATCATTATTATTTATTTGAATATTTTTTGGATAAACTGCTCGTTCAGATGTAACTTCACCTTCTTTATATGAACACCAATCACTGTCAAAAATAATATCCCAATCTGGATAGAATGTATTTAATTCAGATATATATCGTTGTATTGTCTCGTTAACTGGGGTTAAGAATTCTACTGCGTCTTCCATTATAACCGCATAATCATAATCATTTTGAACTATATCTTTTACACCTTTGCACATTTAAAACGCCGATTTAACAACAAAAAAAATAATACAAAAATGCAAAAATTTGATTAGTAGTCATCTTGAAATGACTATGAAGTTTAAGAATTTATTTCTCTACAAAATATGTTTGGTCTTTTTCCTTTATCAAATACAGATTTTACTATATTTAACATATTTTGCACAGCATTCTTATCTCTATTATGGAATATTTCGCTTTTATGCTTAACCGATTGACATCGTAATAGTCCATGACAGATTTCTGTTTTATTTTCTTTCTTTAATTTTGGTTTTTGACTTGGTCTTTCTAAAAAATATTCTAATTCAACATTACAGCAATTACATAATTTTGATGTTCTAAATTCATTTACCAAAAAGGTTTTATAACCAGCATTTCTAAATATTCTTCTAAATTTCTTACAAATAACTGGTTCTTTACCTTTCATATGATAATCACCTTTATCATAATCACCCATTACAAATATAGTTTTATCAGGTTTTCCGTATTTATTGGAAAAATTCTTAACCATTTTCAATTCACTTTTTTGAGTATTTGTAAATCTATTTAATTTGAATTTTCTAAAAAATGTTTGTTCGTAATGTGAATACAATTTATAATTTATGTTGTTCTTTTCAATACAATAATACATAAATTTCTCATAATCACATGTTTTACTATTTAATACAGATAATTCACTTTCAATTTCCTTAATAGATTGATTTTCTATTTTTGTTTCCTTATTTATTTTATCAATAATTTTATTGTATTTCTTCAATCGTGTTTCTATTCTTCGTTGATTTTGAGTATAACGAAAAGTTTGTAAATTTCCATTTTCATCTTTAGCACCACAATATATTAAATCACTATAATTAGGGTCTGCACAAACAACCTTCATATTTTTTAGTTCTTCAGTTAATTCTACTTTTTCAATATAATCTATATTTTCTTCTTCACAACATTTTTTATTTTTCCATGTTTTTGGTAAAGGTTTTCCATTAGCATCTACTCTTACAAATAATACACAACAAGAAACACCATCTGTTCTAATCATATGTGAAAATGTATATTTTTGACCTTTCTTGAAAACTCTTTTATTTAGTTTGAA
>Ga0164296_1001712_pt1 | contig 22710 bp, 15 predicted proteins | sample GEODES057metaG_FD_113533 | JGI IMG/M metagenome (GOLD analysis project Ga0164296, IMG submission 113533) | Dystrophic lake water microbial communities from Trout Bog Lake, Wisconsin, USA - GEODES057 metaG | ecosystem: Environmental > Aquatic > Freshwater > Lake | place: USA: Trout Bog Lake...
AAGGATCAGACCCAAGTTGATCATTTGCACGTGGTTGTTGAAGGCGACGGGCTGACGTTGAACGACGATCTCGTGAGCACGGTGCTGCGGAGCGTTGCCGGGCTGTGCGACAAATGTTGGGTGCATGTGCTGAACCCGATGCCGCGGACGGAAACGGGGAAGGTGCGTCGCGTCGAAATTCGCGAGCTACTGGCCAGTCAGACGATCTGATAACAGAATAATTTGATATCGTTTCTAAATTAATGCAAGCGAGGTTGTTTTGGCCAATAGCCCGGTAGTAAAGAGTACTGCGAACTGGCTGGCCCATTGGGCGAGCTTAGGCCCTGATGAAACGGCGCTGGTGATTGAGGGGGAGGGCACTTTCACCTTTGGCCAATTGGCGGCAAGTGTCGCAGCGATGGCCAAGTGGCTGGCCGGGGCCGGGATGCAACCTGGCGTGTTGGTTGGCATTGAGAGCGAGAACCAGCACACCCATATCGTTGCGTTGTTGGCGAGCGAGGCATTGGGGGCCTGCACGGTCTCGTTCGACGCCGGTGATCTGATATCTGGAGATCGCGTGGTAGGCCGGTGCGATTGGCTGCTGAGCGAAACGACACCAAACGCGGCTGTGGCCCCTGGGCGCTGGGTCGGCCTGAACGCCGCTTTTCTCGCACAGGTCGCAGCGATCGCCGTGGGGCCGGAAGATATTGCACGCCTCGATACGGCATCGGATCCCGATGCGCTCTGCCGGCTGTCGCGGACGTCTGGAACGACCGGCGACAAAAAATTGTTCGGGCATTCAGCCGCGCAACTGGATAGCCATTGTCGATGCCGTGAGCGATTTTATCGCGCACGCAGCCGCAATCGCATGATGATCAGCTTTTATCGCCTGCCAACCACCGTTGTGTACATGCTGCTGCTGGAAGCGTTCTATAACGGAAGTGCGATATGCATAACCCCGATTGAAAATTTCGACCGCATTGCAGTGACTGTTGATGCGTTTCATGTTTCGGTCGTTCTTGGGCAGTTGCCGCTCTTAATCAGCAAATATCGCGATGGATTTGAGAAAGCGCCATTGCGATGGATTAACGTCATTGCGGGGGAAGTGCCGCCGGCGCTGTGGGCGCAATTAACGCCGCTGCGTTTCGGCCATGCCGCGAATGCCTACACGACCTCTGAAATGAAAGCGTTCGCATTCGGCACGAATGGCGAAGCCTATACGCTCGCCGATGACGCTGAAGTGCGTATTGTTGACGATCAGGGCCAGCCGGTGGCATCGGGGCATCCGGGGTTGATTGAGCTGCGCAGCCCGCGCATGCCCAAAGGCTATTTGTGGGACCCGGTATTGACGCGCAAGCACTTTGTCGATGGTTGGTTCAGGACCTACGACATCGGCATGACGCCGGCACCTGGCCGTCTGGTGGTGGCTGGCAGGGGGGATGACCTGATCAATATCGGGGGGATCAAGATCATGCCGGGAATGTATGAGGCGAGGCTGCGCACCATTCCCGGGATAACGGAGGCGGTGCTGCTGGGCATTCCCGATCGCGACCAGTTCGAGCAACTGCATGTTGTGGTTGAGGGTGAGACGCTGGTGTTGGATGATACTTTGATGGCCGCGATCCGCCAGGCGGTGGCAGGCACCTGCAATCAATGCTGGACGCATGTGATGAACCCGCTACCGCGCAGCGAAACCGGCAAGGTGCGACGGGCGGAATTGCGCGCCTTGTTTGCCCCAGCCTGATGGCACGCCGGTCAGGGTTTCCCCAGGCCGGCGGCGCGGTCGCGCAGCACGTATTTCTGCATCTTGCCGGTCGAGGTCTTGGGCAACGTGCCGAACACGACGGTTCTAGGCACCTTGAAGCGGGCGAGATTGGCGCGGCAATAGGCGATGATATCGGCCTCCGTCGCGGCGGCGCCGTCCTTTAAGGTGACAAAGGCGCACGGCGTTTCGCCCCAGGTTTCATCCGGGCGGCCCACGACGGCGGCTTCCAGGATGGCGGGGTGCGTGTACAGCACGTCCTCGACCTCGATGGTGGAGATGTTTTCCCCGCCCGAGATGATGATGTCCTTGCTGCGGTCCTTGAGCTCGATATAGCCGTCGGCGTGCCAGACGCCGAGATCGCCGGTGTGGAACCAGCCACCAGCGAAGGCTTCGTTCGTGGCGGTGGGGTTTTTCAGATAGCCCTTCATCACCGGATTGCCGCGCATGAACACCTCGCCCATGGTGACGCCGTCTTTCGGCATCGGCGTCATGCTGCGGGCATCGGCGACCATGAGCCCGTCTAGCGACAGGTAGGGCACGCCTTGGCGGGCCTTGATGCGCGCTTGTTCGGATTTCGGCAGGTCGTTCCATTCATCTTGCCAGGCGCAGACGGTGACGGGGCCGTAGACCTCGGTCAGGCCGTAGACATGCGTGACCTCAAACCCACGGCGTTCGATGCCTTCGATCACGGCCGCCGGGGGCGGGGCGCCGGCGACCATGACCTTCACCGCCGGGCGGGCAGAAAGATCCGGCCAGAGCGCATCGGGGGCGTTGACCAGCATGTTCACCACAATCGGCGCGCCGCACATATGGGTGACGTGGCGTTCGGCGATGGCGGTGAGGATGGCGGCCGCTTCCACCCGGCGCAGGCAGATATGGGTGCCGGCCATGGCGGTGATGGTCCACGGGAAGCACCAGCCGTTGCAATGGAACATCGGCAGGGTCCAGAGGTAGACGGGATGCGGGCCCATACCCCAGGTGGGGATGTTAGCCAGCGCGTTCAGGTAGGCACCCCGATGGTGATAAATCACCCCCTTCGGGTTGCCGGTTGTGCCGGAGGTATAGTTTAGCGCAATGGCGTCCCACTCGTCCGGCGGCAGATCATAGGCGAAATCCGCGTCTCCGGTGGCGAGGAAGGCTTCGTATTCAGCCTCCCCCAGCAATTTGCCCGGCGGGGCGAGCGGGTCGTCGATATCGATCACCAGTGGGCGCGACTCGGCGGGCATGAGCGCGAGGGCGGCCTCGATGGTGGCAGAGAATTCGCGGTCGGTAATCAGGACTTTCGCTTCGCCATGCGCCAAGATGAAGGCGATGGTGGGGGCATCGAGCCGGATATTCAGCGCGTTGAGTACGGCGCCCAGCATGGGCACGCCGAAATGCGCCTCGAACAATGCGGGCACGTTGGGGGCCATGACGGCGACGGTGTCGCCTCGGCCAACCCCGCGTCGGGACAGGGCGGAGGCGAGGCGGCGGCAGCGTTCCCCGGCTTCGCGCCAGGTATAGGACCAAGCGCCGTGCACGACGGCGATGCGGTTGGGATAGATCGCCGCGGTGCGGGTGAGGAAGCTCAGCGGGGACAGCTGCGCGTGGTTGGCGGTATTTTTCGGCAGGTCGTATTTGCTGGCATCCATCAGTCGTTCTCCCTTAACCATTTTCTGCGACGTCACAATACCGTGACACGCCAGCTCGGTCGATTGGCCTACTGGTAGGATTTCGCTGGGATTGTATGATCCGCCCAAGCACAGAGGAGGCCGGCGCCCGCCGGTATGCATGACCGCCCGCATCCTGATCGTTGACGATATGCCTGCCAATACCCGTATTCTGGCCGCGAAGCTGGAGGCGGAATACTATCAGGTGAACGCTGTGCATGATGGCATGGCGGCGTTGGAGCGTGCGCGCGACTGGCAGCCCGATATTATTCTGCTGGATGTGATGATGCCTGGGATGGACGGCTATGAGACCTGCCGCCAGCTGAAGCAATCGGATGCGACGCTGCATATTCCGGTGGTGATGATCACCGCGTTGGGCCAAACCAATGAGCGCGTGCGCGGGCTGGATGCCGGGGCGGATGATTTCCTGGTCAAACCGGTGGATTATGCGACCTTGTTCGCGCGACTCAAGTCGCTGGTGCGGCTGAAGCGGTTGCTGGATGAGTGGCGGATGCGGGGGGCCACCGCGCGGGCGCTGGGCATGGAAGGTGGCAGCTTCGACCCACCATCGGTCGCCGGAGCGCATGCGTTGCTGGTGGAAGACGCTGACCGCAATAGTGCTCCGGCACTGGCGGCATTGCAGGCTGATGGGATCATCGCCTCGTGTGCCGCCTCAACCGAGGAGGCGGCGGCGATGATCCAGGCGGTACCGTTCGACCTGGTGGTGCTGTCGCTGTCCTTGAAGGCCGGGGACCCGCTGCGCCTGGCGTCTGAATTGCGGGCCGCGGAAGCCACGCAGGCGATCCCGCTGCTACTGATTGCCGGGGCGGAGGAGCGCGAGCGGATTTTGCGTGGCTTCGATCTCGGTGCCAATGACTGGCTGATGCGGCCACTGGACCCGAATGAACTGCGGGCACGATCGCGGAACCAGATTCGCCGCAAATTCTATCAGGACCGGCTGCGCTCAGACATCGACCATGCGCTGGAAATGGCGCTGACCGATCCGCTGACCGGCTGTTACAACCAGCGCTACATGCTGCGGCATCTGCGCAGCCTGCTGGCGGTTCGGCCGAATGCGGTCACGGCGCCGCGGCAGGATGTGTCGCTGATGATGATCGATGTGGATCACTTCAAGGACGTCAACGATAAATGGGGCCATCCGGTCGGCGACCGGGCGCTGCGGGCGATTGCCGAGCAACTCCGCAGCCGGCTGCGGGCGTTCGACTCGATCGCGCGCTATGGCGGCGAAGAATTTGCCGTGGTGATGCCGGGGACCCAGCCGCAAGCCGCATTGCAGGTTGCCGAACGCCTGCGCCAGGAGATTGAGCGCATGGCTTTTGCGCCGGTGGCCGGTGAGCAGCACCAACTTACGGTCAGCATTGGCATTGCCCATCGCCCGCTAAGCGGAGACGGTGCGGATATGCAGGCGGAGGATTTGGTGCGAGAGGCCGACGTTGCGCTGTATCTGGCCAAGCATGCCGGGCGCAATCAGGTCAGGCTGTCCGGCTCAGCGACGATCGGCGATCTTGGGGCCGCGACGCCTGAAAGATAGAACGCCCCGGGACCGATGGTCCGGGGCGCTGTAATCTAAGACAAAAGCAGGCCTTATGAGGCCCGCTTCAGATCATTTAATCTTCGCTTCCTTGAACACGACATGCTTGCGCGCGACCGGATCGTACTTTTTCAGTTCGAGCTTGTTGGTCTGCGCGCGGGCGTTTTTCTTGGTCACGTAGAAATAGCCGGTGTCAGCGGTCGACACCAATTTGATCTGCACGACGTTGGTCTTGGCCATGATCTGGATCCAAAGCGTAAAGGGGCGGCCGTAACGGCGCGGAAGGATGGCTTAATTGCTCACCGGGATGGGTGACGTCAAGAGCCGAGGTGCCGCAACCGGCGCATTGCCGCTGCCCGCCGGCGTAATTGGCCCGGCCGAGGCGGCGGCGCCAAGGCGTGAGGGCGGCGGCGCGGGGGGCAGGAGGGCGGATTGATAGGCGGCAGGGCTGTCGATCAGGGTGCGGGCGGCGAGCAAATCCAGATCTCGAACATCCGGCGGGCTGCTGAAGCTGGCCGGGCAGGGCGCGCGGATTTCCAGCACTTCCGCCGGCGGCGTGGTGGCGCGGGCGGCGTGGTGGCGGGCCAGCGCGGCGGCCATTGGCTGGCGGCCCTGTGACAGCGCGTTCAGCTGCCGCAGGGCAGTTTCGGCGCCGAGGCTGGTACAGACCTGCGGCAGCACGCCCAGGCCTTGCAGCGGCCAGCGGCGCGGAGCCAGCACGCGACTCCAGGTGAGCACCAGATCGCCACCATCGGGCAAGGGGAACACGGTTTGCACCAGCCCCTTGCCCAGTGTGGCGCTGCCAACCACGACGGCGCGGCGTTGATCGGCCAGGGAGGCGGCGAGAATTTCCGCCGAACTCGCCGTGCCGCCATCGACCAGCACCACCACTGGCAGGTCCGGGGCGAGATCGCGGCCGTCGGCGCGGAACTCATGCGCTGCATCGGGATCGCGCCCGGCGGTGATCGCGACAGTGCCCTCCGGCTGTAACATCGCCGCGGAGGCCACGGCCTGGCGCAGCAGGCCGCCGCGATTGCCGCGCAGATCGACCACGATCCCGGTGACCGGCGGTGCGGGCTGCACGACACGGGTCGTCGGCTCCGGCGGAGCGTCGGCGACGGCCTGGATGATTTCCTGCGCGAAGCGTGCCGCGGTGTTGTGGGCGAAGGAGGAGATGCGGATGATGAGCATGCCGCCCAAGCGGCGCGCGGTAACGGTTTCTGGCGGCAGCAGCACGCGCTCCATCGTGGCATCGCGCGGCTTGCCGTCGCGGCCACGCAAGGTGAGGCCGACGGTGCTGCCCTCCGGGCCGGCCAGTAGCGCCGCCAGCGCCTGCTGGTCTGCGCCCTGGATGGTTTGCTGATCCACGGCGAGGATGTGGTCGTCCGCTTTCACACCCGCCAGCGCGGCGGGGCTACCGAGTTGCACGTCGGTGACCACGAAGGCGCCGGCGCGGATGCCGACGGTTACGCCGATGGTGGCGCGGCCATTGCGGCGGGTGCGGTCCGAGGAGGCTTCGGCGGGCGAGGCGTAGCGGGAATAGGGGTCGAGATGGCTGAAAATCTCGTCAAAAAAACTGGCGGTTATAAAGCTGCCGCCGGCACGGTGGAGCGGGTCCGACTGGTCCCAGATGGCACGGACCACGGCGCCGCTGGCGGCACCCCAGCCGATAGGGTCGTCATCGGCGGGGGCGGGCAGGGACAGCAGCAGTTTGGGCGCGGACGGCGGCATTGCTTGCAGCAAACGCAGCCCGGCGGCTTTGGAGTCGGCGGGATGCACTTCGACCAGGAAACGCGGGTCCAGCCCGGTAACGCCTTGCAGGCCCCATTGGGTGAGTTGCCACAAGGGGATTGGGTCTAGCGTGCGTGGCGCCATGAACGCGAAGGCGGTGGCCATCACCTGGCTGAAGCCGGCTTGCTCGAACGGCTGCACACGCGGCGCCGGGGCCTGCGGGGCAGCAAAAGCCCCCGATCCCGACATCACCGCCAGCGCACCCAGCACCAAAGATCGCAGAAGCCGTGTCACGTCCTGCCGGAGCGGCCTCTCCTGCTGTCCGGGGCGCGCTTGCGGCTGCTGCCTGTGGCGGGGCGCGGTTTGCCCTGCGACGCGCCTTGCAGAATGTGGAACAACAGGCCGCCGGTGACCGGAGAGGCTTCGGACAGGCGGACATCGACTTCCTGCGCCAGGCGGAAAGAGATTCCGCTGCGCCGTCCGGTCAGGGTCTGGGCGGTTTCGTCATGCATCCAGAAATCGTCCAACAGCGACGACACTGGTACCAGCCCCGATGCCCCGCTTTCCGCCAGTGTGACGAAAAGTCCGAACCGGGTCACGCCGGAAATGCGGGCGGCGAACTGCGTTCCGACCTTATCAGCCATGAATGCGGCCAAATAACGATCAATCGCGTCCCGCTCGGCCAATTGCGCCCGGCGTTCGGTGGCGGTGATGTGCTGGCAGTCGTCTTCCAGGGTGCCGGCATGGGCGTCCGACATGCCATCCGGGCCGAGTTTTAGCCCGGCGATCAGGGCGCGGTGCACCAAAAGATCGGCGTAACGGCGAATCGGGCTGGTGAAATGGGCGTATCGCGGCAGGCCGAGGCCGAAATGGCCAATGTTGTCGATGTCATAGGCGGCCTGGCTTTGGCTGCGCAGCATCATCTCGTTGACCATCGGCGCTTCGGGGGTGCCGAGCACGGCTTTCAGCACCCGATCCAGGTCGGCCGGGGTGACGGCGCCTTGCGGCGGCAGGCGCAGATCCAGCGAGCCTAGGAACTGCCGCAGGCCTTCCAGTTTGGCCTCACTGGGAGGGGCGTGCACGCGGTAGACACAGGGCTTGTGCAGGCGTTCCAGCTCTTCGGCGGCGCAGACATTGGCCAGCACCATGAACTCCTCAATCAGCCGGTGGCTGTCGAGCCGGGCGCGGGGGATGACCGCTTCCACTTTGCCGGCGGTGTTGAGGATGACCTGGCGTTCCGGCAGGTCCAGATCCAGCGTGCCGCGCCGTTGACGGGCGCCGAGCAGGGCGCGGTAGGCGGCATAGAGCGCATCGACCGGCAGAGCCGTTTCAGTTTGGGCGTTGTGTAGTTCCTGCACCTGTTCGTAGGTCAGCCGGGCGGCGCTGCGCATCAGGCCGCGACCGAAGCGGTGGCGCTGCTTGTTGCCCTGCGCGTCGATGCCGATCTCCACGAACAGGCAGCCGCGCTCCTCGTCTGGCCGCAGGCTGCACCAGCCGTTGGACAGAGCTTCCGGCAGCATCGGCACCACGCGATCGGGGAAGTAGCAGGAATTGCCACGCAGCCGGGCCGAACGGTCCAGCGGGCTGCCGGGACGGACGTAATGGGCGACGTCGGCGATGGCGACCACCAGGCGGAAGCCGTTGCCGTCGGCCTCGGCGTAGACGGCGTCGTCAAAGTCTCGCGCATCGGCGCCATCGATGGTGACCAGCGGCAGGTCGCGCAGGTCTGTGCGGTCTTCCAGCGGGGTGCCGCGGGCGGCTTCGGCCTGGGCGATGGCGGCTTCGGGGAACTCGGTCGGGATGTCGTGCGTGTGGATCACGATCAGGCTGACCGAGGCGGCATCGCCCAGCAGGCCCAGCCGCTCCACCACGCGGGCGGGTTTGAGGCCGAAGGGTTGGCCAGGCAAAGGTTCGGCCAGCACCACCTCGCCATCCTGGGCGCCGTCGGCATCCGTCGCTGCCACCAGCCATTCGGCCTTGGCACGGCGGTCGGTTGGCACGATGCGGGCTTCGGGCAGGCCGTGGCGATCCGTACGCGCGGTATAGACGCCGATGATGCGGCCACCATCGGTATCCAGGCGTTTGAGCGTGCGGCCCTCGAACACATCCTTGCCGCGCGGGCGGATACGGGCCAGCACGCGCTGGCCCGGGGCGAGGGCGGGTTGGCCGGCAGCTTCGGGGGCCATGTAGATGCGCGGCGGGCGCTGGTCGCGTGGCCAGTCGGCGGGCCATTCCATCGGGCGGGCAATCGGGTCGCCATCCGGGTCGGTGCCGATGATCTCAACAATCATCGCGTCTGGCAGCCGGCCGGGGGCGGTGAAGCGGCGATGCCCGGCCGGCGCGACGTTGCCGGCGCTGGCGAGGTCGCGCAACAGATCCCGCAAGGCGGTGCGATGCTCGGGGCCGAGGCGGAAATGTCGGATGATTTCGCGCTTGCCGACCCGGCCTGGGCTTTCCTTGATGAAGGTGCGCACGGCGTCTCGGCTGGGGAAATCGCCGGTCGAGAGATTGGGTGGCATGTTGGCCTGGGGGGCGCTGGCGCGACCGCCCTTGCGCCCGCCTTTACCTGCGGGCGGGCGCTTGGCCATCTTAGGCCTTCGCCTTTTTGGCGGCCGGCTTCTTGGCCGGCGCGGCTTTCTTTTTCGCGGCCGGCTTTTTCGCTGCGGCGGGCTTTTTGGCCGCGGCGGCATTTTCGGTTGCCGGCTTGGCGGCTTTTGCGGGTGCCTTGGCCGGCTTACGGCCGCCTTTGGCCTTCAGCACCTTGCCCTTTTCGGCCACCAAGGCGGCAGCCTGATCCAGTGTAATATCGTCCATGGTGACATCGCGCGGCAGGTTGGCAACCATGTTGCCGTGCTGCACATAGGGGCCGAAGCGGCCTTTGCGGACAATAACCGGTGCCTGGTCTTTCGGGTGCGCGCCCAATGTGCGCACACTGGCAAGCTTGGTGGCGAGCAGATCGACGGCGCGGTTCAGCCCGATGGCGAGGACGTTGTCGTCTTTGTCGAGCGAGGCGAACACGGCGCCCATTTTTACATACGGCCCGAAGCGGCCCAGCCCGGCGGAGATTTCCTCCTTGGTTTCCGGATGGATGCCGACCGAGCGCGGCAGCGAAAGCAGGCCGACGGCGGCTTCAAGATCAATCGTGTCGCCATCCATGCCTTTGGGCAGGCTGGTGCGGCGCGGTTTGGCTTTGCTGTCCGGCACTTGCTCGCCCTGCTGGACATAGAGCCCGTACGGGCCACGCTTGACGGTGATGGTCTCGCCGGTTTCGGGGTGATGGCCGAGCTCGCGCATCCCCTCCTTCAAGGTTTCGCCGCCCTCCTCGCCCGCGGCGGCGAGGCGGCGGGTGAACTGACAGTTGGGGTAGTTGGAGCAACCGATGAAGCTGCCGTGGCGGCCGAGCTTCAGCCCCAGACGGCCGGTGCCGCAGGCGGTGCACACGCGCGGGTCGCGGCCATCGTCGGTGGGCGGGAAGAAATGCGAGCCGAGATCGCGGTCCAGCGCGTCGATCACGTCGCCGATCTTGAGGTCGCGGGTCTGGCCGATGGCGTTGCTGAACGCGTCCCAGAATTGTCGCATCACTGCTTTCCAGTCCGCCCGGCCGCCGGAGATGTCATCGAGCTGTTCTTCCAGCCCGGCGGTGAAATGCGGATCGACATAGCGTTCGAAAAAGCTGGTCAGGAAGGCGGTGACCAGCCGGCCGCGATCTTCCGGCACAAAGCGCTTGCGGTCCAGTTTGACGTAGTTGCGATCTTGCAGCACGGACAGGATCGAGGCGTAGGTGGAGGGGCGGCCGATGCCAAGCTCCTCCATTTTTTTCACCAGCGAGGCTTCCGAGTAGCGCGGCGGCGGTTGGGTGAAATGCTGGCTGGCATCCACCTTGCCACGGCGCAGCGGATCGCGCTCGGCCATTGGCGGTAACATTTTGCCATCGCTGTCGTCGTCGGCATCGTCCAGATCCTCGCGGTAGAGTTTGAGGAAGCCGTCGAAGGCGAGGATGGAGCCGGTGGCGCGGAGGCCCGGCCCGTTGGGCTTGCCGGGCTCGGTCAGCTCCACCGTGACCTGGTCCAGTTCGGCGGACTGCATTTGTGAGGCGACGGCGCGCTTCCAGACCAGTTCATACAGCCGGCGCTGTTCGGGGTTGAGGTAGCGGGCGACCTGATCGGGGGTGCGGTTGAAGTCCGTCGGGCGGATGGCTTCGTGCGCTTCCTGGGCGTTTTTGGCCCGGCTGGTGTATTCGCGCGCCTGGCCGGGCAGGTATTTCGGGCCGTATTCGGTTTTGATGTGCTCACGCGCGGCGGTGATGGCTTCGCCAGCCATTTGCACCCCGTCGGTCCGCATATAGGTGATCAGGCCGGTCGCTTCGCCGTCGATATCCACGCCTTCATACAGGCCTTGGGCGAGGCGCATGGTGTGCTGGGCGCCGAAGCCGAGCTTGCGGCTGGCTTCCTGCTGCAGGGTGGAGGTGGTGAAGGGGGCGGGCGGATTTCGGCGGACGCGCTTACGTTCCACCGTATCGACGCTGAAATTGCCGGCTTCAACCTGCGCCTTGGCGGCGAGGGCCAGTTTTTCGCTGTTGAGGTCGAACTGGTCGAGCTTTTTGCCGTCCAACTGCACCAGCCGGGCGGAAAAGGGCGCCCCGGCGGGGGTGCTCAGTACGGCTTCGATGGTCCAGTATTCGCGCGGCTTGAAAACCTCGATTTCCGCCTCACGCTCGCAGATCAGCCGCAGGGCGACCGATTGCACCCGCCCGGCGGAGCGGCTGCCGGGTAGTTTGCGCCACAGCACCGGTGAGAGGGTGAAGCCGACGAGGTAGTCCAGCGCGCGGCGGGCGAGGTAGGCATCGATCAGCGGTTGGTCGAGCTCGCGCGGATGGGCAACGGCGTATTGGATCGCGTTGCGGGTGATCTCATTAAAGGTGACACGTTTGACCGCGATGCCTTTCAGCAGGTTTTTGTCCTGCAGCATCGCCCGCACATGCCATGAAATCGCTTCGCCCTCGCGATCCGGATCGGTGGCGAGGTAGAGGGTTTTGGCGCCCTTGAGCGCTTTGCCAATGGCGGCCATCTGGCGGGCGCCGCGTTCATCGGCTTCCCAATCCATGGCGAAGTCTTCATCCGGCCGCACACTGCCATCTTTGGGCGGCAGGTCGCGCACATGCCCGAAGCTCGCCAGCACGGTGAACCCGTCGCCGAGATACTTGTTGATTGTCTTGGCCTTGGCCGGCGACTCAACGACAAGAACGTCCGTCATACTGATCCATGCGGTTTGGGCGGCGCTTGCTAGGCGTCCACCAGCAGTGCCACGCGGTTGCCTGGCAAGGTCTCAATGCGGCCCGCGAGTTCCAGATCCATCAGGACCGAGGTGACCGCAGAGGCAGACAACTGGCAGCGGCGGATGAGATCGTCAACCGGGGTCGGGTCTGGGCTGAGTAATCCGACGATCTGCGTCGCGGCGGCTTGGTGCTCGGCCGGGCTTAAAGCGAGCGGCAGCGGGGCGGGCTCGGCGAAGCCACGGATGCGCGGGCCTGACGGGAGGTCTTCCAGAATATCGGCGGCGTTTTCCACCAGCCGGGCTTCGCCGGCGCGGATCAACCCGTTGCCGCCACGGCCGCGCGGGTCCAGCGGGGAGCCGGGGATGGCGAAGACCTCGCGGTTGGCTTCCAGCGCCATGCGGGCGGTGATCAGGCTGCCTGAGCGGGCGGCGGCTTCCACCACGAGCGTGCCAAGGGTGAGCCCGGCGATCAGCCGGTTGCGGCGTGGGAAGTGCCGGGCCATGGGCGCGGTGCCCAGCGGTGCCTCAGTCACCACTGCGCCAGAGCGGGCGATGGCGGCTTGCAAGCCAGCGTTTTCCTCGGGGTAAGGCACATCGAGCCCGCCGGCGATGCACGCGATGGTGCGGCCCTGGGCGAGGGCGCCGCGATGGGCGGCGGTGTCCACCCCGCGTGCGAGGCCGGAGACGACGGCGATGCCGGCCTGTGCGAGGTCGCCGGCGATGCTTTCCGCCAGCCGCTGGCCGTTGGCCGAGGCATTGCGGCTGCCGACAATGGCCACCGAACGGGCGGCGAGGCAGGCGATGTCGCCGAATACCATCAGGGCCGGCGGGGCGTCTGGCAGTTCGGCCAGCAGCGGCGGGTAGGCGGGCGTATCGAGCAGGAGGAGTTGGGCGCCGGCGCGGTCGATGGCGGCCAACTCCCGGTCAATCTCCCCCATGGCAGGAATAACAGGGGCGACGGCGCGCCCGCCGGCACGGGCAAGCTGCGGCAAGGCATCGAGCGCGGCGGCGGCGCTGCCGAAGCGGGCGAGCAGGCGGCGATAGGTGACCGGACCGACGCCCTCGCTGCGGATCAGGCGCAGGCGGTTTGAGATACTGTCTGCCATGATAAGGTCCGGACCGATACAGATGCGCAGTGTTCGTGGTTCTGTTAAGAAATGCAATTGTCAGGGAGGCGATCATGCGTTGGTGGTTGGGGCTGCTGGTGGCATTTGGGGTGATGCGGGCGGCGAGTGCGGAGCCGTGGCCGGGCGTTTTGCTGGAGAGTTCGGCGCAGACCCATTGGCTGACGGTGACATCCGGCGGTGAAAGCTGGAAATTGCAGACGACAATCTGCCGGCCGCCCGGTGCGGCACCGGCTGGCCTGGCGGTGTTCAGCCATGGCCGAGCGGCCAATGCCGCCGCCCGCGCCCGCCAGCAGACAGTGAGTTGCAACAGCGAGTCGGTGCGCTGGTTCGTCAGCCGGGGGTATGTGGTGATCGCCCCGCTGCGGCCGGGCTATGGGCCGAATGGCGGCACCGATATCGAGGCGCAAAGTTGCAATTCCGGGCGCGACTATGCGGCGAGTGCCGAGATTGCCGCCCGGCCGATCGATGCCGCCATCGCCTATGCCTACAGCCTGCCGTTTGTGCGCCAGGGGCGCGTGGTGGTGGTGGGGAAATCGGCCGGCGGCATTGCCAGCCTCGCCTATGGCAGCCATCCGCGGCGGGATGTTGTGGCGCTCATCAATATGGCGGGCGGCAATGGCGGGCATATGAACGACCAGCCGAACAAGAACTGCCTGCCGGGGTTGCTGTCCGTCGCCACGGCCAAATTCGGCCGCACCTCGCCGATCCCGGAATTATGGATTTACGCCGAAAATGATAGCTTCTTCGCGCCGGAGATCGCGCGGGATATGCACACCGCGTTTGTGCGGGCGGGTGGGCAGGCGCAGTTGGAGCAGGTGGAGCCGTTTGGGCGCGACGGCCATATGTTATTCGACACCCAAGGCGGGGTGCGGATTTGGGGGCCGTTGTTCGAGCGGTATTTGCAGGGGCGGTAGGGCGTTGTTTTGCGACGAAAATCTACTCAATGTTGAGCAAAAGAAATACCTTACTTCCCGATCTTCGGTTCTGTGCCGGCCATCAAGCGGCCGATATTGGCTTTGTGCCGTTCAAACACCAGCGCGGCGACCAGCAGGGTCATGGCCATCAGTGGCATGGGCACTTTGAGGGCGATGGCAAGCACCGGGGCGAGGGCGCAGGCGAGCAGGGAACTGGCGGAAGAAATCCGCAATATCAGAGCGCTCGCCAGCCAAACCACAGCGCAAATACCGGCGATGAGCGGCATGCTGGCCAGCAGCACGCCAAAGCCGGTGGCAATGCCTTTGCCGCCTTTGAAGCCGAGCCAGACCGGGAAAGAATGCCCAACGACCGCCGCCAGTCCACCGACGGCAGCGCCCATCGGGCCATCAACGTAAGCTCCGATCCAGACCGCTAAAGCGCCCTTGAGCCCATCGAGCAGCAGGGTCGCGGCGGCGATTTTCTTGTTGCCGGTGCGCAGCACGTTGGTGGCGCCGGTGCTGCCGGAGCCGATTTTTCGGATGTCCCCCAGCCCGGCCGCACGGGTGAGCACCACGCCGAAGGGGATGCTGCCGAGCAGGTAGCCGATGATGAGCAGGGCGAACAGAATTTCCAGGCTGAAGACGTCGATCATCCGAATACCCTCCGTCCGGCTTTGAAGGTGCCGACGACCCGGCCTTCCAGGGCACGCCCGTCGAACGGTGTGTTCTGGGCTTTGCCGGGCAAGGTGCCGGCATCCACTTTCCAGGCGCGTTCCAGATCAAGCAGGCAGAGATCCGCCGCGGCGCCGCGCGCCAGCGTGCCGGCATTGCTGGCGAGCAAGGCGGCGGGGCGGCAGGTGAGCAGCGCGAGGGCGTGGGCGAGCGGCAAGTGGCCGCCATGCACTTGCGCCAAGGTGACTGCGAGCAACGTCGCCAGCCCAGTGCCGCCGGCGCTGGCCTGGGCGAAGGGAAGGCGCTTGTCGTCCGCATCGCGCGGTTGGTGGTCCGAGGCAATCGCATCGATGGTGCCATCAGCGAGGCCGGCCAGCACGGCGAGGCGGTCCTCCTCCCGGCGCAGCGGTGGTGAGAGCTTGGCATAGGTGCGGAAATTGCCGATGGCGGTTTCGTTAAGGTCGAAATATGGCGGGGCGGTGTCGCACGTCACGGCGAGGCCATCGGCTTTCGCGCGACGGATGAGATCTAGCGCCTCACCGGTTGAAATATGGGCAAAATGCACCGCGCCGCCGGTCATTTGCGCCAGCCGGATATCGCGCGCAACCAGGATGGCTTCAGCGGCGGCGGGGATGGCGGGCAGGCCGAGGCGGGTGGCGAGTTCGCCTTGGGTGGCGGCGCCGCCAGCGGCCAGCGAGGGATCTTCCGGGTGCTGTACGATGCGGGCGCCGAAGCCGCGCGCATAGGCCAGCGCCAGGCGCATCAGCCGGGTCGAGCCGATAGCGCGGGCGCCATCGGTGAAGGCGACCGCGCCGGCGTCATGCAGCAGGCCAATCTCGGCCATATCGACGCCGAGGCAGCCGCGGGTGACGGCGCCGTAGGGCAGAACGGACAAACTGCCGGTTTCCTCGCCGCGTGCGCGCAGCAGCCGGACCAGACCGGGATCGTCGATGGCGGGCTGGGTGTCCGGCATGGCGGCGACGGTGGTGATGCCACCGGCGGCGGCGGCGCGTGCGGCGGAGGCGATGGTTTCACGGTATTCGCCGCCGGGCTCGCCGAGTTCGGCGCGCATATCGACGAGGCCCGGGCAGAGGATGGCGCCGTCTCCATCCAGCGTCGGCACATCCGGACGGCCGAGGCTGGGGCCGAGATCGGCGATACGGCCGTCGCGCACCAGCAGGGCGCCGTGCGTGTCTAGCCCGTTGGCGGGGTCGAGCAAACGGACGTTGGTGATGAGGAGGTCAGTCATTGCGTTTCGCCTGGCGCGAGAGAATGTCCAGCACCGCCATACGCACCGCGACGCCCATTTCCACCTGTTCCTTGATGACCGAACGGATCGGGTCGTCGGCAACGTCGCTGGCGATTTCCACCCCGCGGTTCATCGGGCCGGGATGCATCACCAGGGCGTCCGGCTTCGCGTAGGCCAGTTTTTCCGCGTCCAGCCCCCAGAAGCGGAAAAACTCACGCGATGAGGGCACGAGGCCGCTGCTCATGCGTTCCTTTTGTAGGCGGAGCATCATCACAATATCAACGTCTTGCAGGCCAAGTTTCATGTCGTGAAACACGTCCACGCCCAAACGGCTGGCCTCGGCTGGGATGAGGGTGGGTGGCCCGATGACCCGCACCCGGCTGCCCATGGCGGTGAGCAGGTGGATGTTGGAGCGGGCGACGCGACTATGCAGCACGTCCCCACAAATGGCGACGGTGAGGCCTTCCAGCCGGCCGCGACGGCGGCGGATGGTCAGGGCATCGAGGAGCGCCTGGGTCGGGTGTTCATGCGTGCCGTCACCCGCGTTGATCACCGCCGCATCCACTTTTTGCGCCAGCAAGGCCGGTGCGCCGGATTGTCCGTGGCGCACCACCAGCAGGTCGCAATGCATGGCGTTCAGCGTGGCGGCGGTATCGAGCAGGGTTTCACCCTTGTTCACCGAGGAGTTGGCGACCGCCATGTTGATGACATCGGCGCCAAGACGCTTGCCGGCGAGCTCGAAGCTGGTGCGGGTGCGGGTTGAATCCTCGAAAAACAAATTGATCAGCGTGCGGCCGCGCAGCAGGTCGCGTTGGGTTTTGCCGGACCGGTTGAGCAGCACATAGCTCTCGGCGAGATCCAGCAAGGTGCCGATCTCAGGCGGGTGCATGCCCTCGATCTGCAGGAGATGACGGGTGGGGGTGAGCAATGGGGCGATTCCCGTTCAGATTTGCCACAGCCTACATGGCGCGGATGCATCCTGCCAGATGCACCCGCGAGGCGGTTGTTATTGCGAGGCTTTGGTGATGCGCGCCAGGGCTTCGTCGCGGCCGAGCGCGGCCAAAGTGGCGTCAATCGGTGGGCTGGCGATGCGGCCGGTTAGCGCGGCGCGCAGGGGCTGGGCGATGTCTCCGAGTTTGCGGCCATAGGCGGCAACGAAGCCGCGCAGCGCGGCATCGACGCCGTCGAGGGTGAAATCGCAATCGGCCAGCATGGGCAGCAGGTCCGCCAGCAGGGTTTTATTGTCAGCTGTCAGCAGCGCCTGCGCTTTGGCGTCCGGCTCCAGCGGCGCGATCAAAAAACGTGTTGCATCAGCCAGTTCTGCCAATGTTTTCGCACGTTCTTTGAGCTGCGGCATCAGTGCGACCAGACGCGGCGCGAAACTGGCATCGGCGCCGAGGCGTTGCAGGACCTGATCTGCCAGCCATGTGTCATCGGCCTGACGCAGCCAGACGCCGTTGACGTAGGCGAGTTTGGCGTAATCCATCCGTGCGGCGCCACGGCCGACGCCATCGAGGTCGAACAAGGCAACGGCCTGTTCGCGCGAGAGAATTTCCTCGTCGCCATGCGCCCAGCCGAGGCGCAGCAGGTAGTTGCACAGGCCTTCCGGCAGATAGCCCATGTCGCGGAATTCGGTGACTGACTGCGCGCCGTGGCGCTTGGAGAGTTTGGCGCCGTCCGGGCCATGGATGAGCGGGATGTGGGCGAAGCGCGGCCGGGCCCAGCCATTGGCCTGGTAGATCTGCACCTGGCGGAAGGTGTTGGTGAGATGGTCATCGCCGCGGATGACATGCGTGATCGCCATGTCGTGGTCATCGACCACCACGGCGTGCAGATAGGTGGGCGAGCCATCAGCCCGCAGGATGATCAGGTCGTCCATTTCCGCGTTGGCAACTTTGACTTCGCCTTGCACCATGTCCAGCACGGTGGTTTCGCCTTTGCGCGGGGCTTTCAGACGGATCACCGGGGCGACCCCGGCCGGGGCATCGGCCGGATCCCGGTCACGCCAGGGACTGACGACTTTGAAGGATTTGCCCTCTGCCACCGCTTGCGCGCGCATGGCGGTGAGTTCCTCGGGCGAGAGGTAGCAGCGATAGGCCTTGCCGGCGGCGAGCATGGCGTGCGCGACCTCCGCATGGCGGGCGGCGCGGGTGGATTGGAAGACGGTTTGCTCGTCGCGATCAAGGCCGAGCCAGTCCAGCCCATCGAGGATGGCCTGGGTGGCGGCGTCGGTGCTGCGGGCACGGTCGGTATCTTCCACCCGCAGCAGGAAGGCGCCGCCGTGGTGGCGGGCGAAGAGGTAGTTGAACAGTGCGGTGCGGGCGCCGCCGATATGCAGCATGCCGGTGGGCGAGGGGGCGAAGCGGGTACGAACGGTCATCTTGTCTTCCAAACTGGCGCGCATATCGGCGCGAAACGGGCCTGCGACCGTGAAATCGGCTGCAAACCATCAGCAAATGCGGGGACTACCATAGCGGCGGCGATGGCGCCCGTCTCCCCATCCGCCTAGCCTAGGCGGCATGCAAGTGAGACGGCTGCGCGCGTGGCTGGATGGAATAATGGAGGCGGAGCGCGGGCGCTTCGTGCTGGTGCTGCCGCCGGCGATGTCGGCGGGGGTGGTGGCTTATGCCGCCTTGCCGGTTGAGCCGCCTGTTTGGCTGGCGCCGGGCGGGGTGGTGGTTGCAGCGGCGCTGGTCTGGTGCTTGCGGCGCTGGCCGGTGGCGTATGCGGTGGGCTTGCTGGCGGCGTCGCTTTGCCTGGGGGCGGCCTCGGCCGGGGTGGCGGCGTGGCGGGCGCCTGATCTGCTGGAATTGCCGCGTAAGGCCACCGTGCTCTCCGGCGTGCTGGGCGGGGTGGAACAATTGCCCAACGGGCGACGGTTAACGGTGCTGGCGCCCGCCTTGGATGGCGGCGCGGCGTTGGGGCGGCGCGTGCGGGTGCGATTGCGCGCCGGGGATGAAACACCGCTGGCGGTGGGCGATACCGTGCGGGTGCGGGCGCTGCTGCAACCCCCGGCGATGCCGGCCTATCCCGGGGCGTGGGATTTGCAGCGTGATGCCTTTTTTAGCGGCCTGGGTGGTGGCGGCTATGCGCTGGCGCCGGTGGAGGTGGCGGCGCGGGCGGCACCGCGAGGGCTGGGGCTGTGGGTGCAAGCGCTGCGGGAGGCGATTGGTGCCCGTATGCGTGCGGTATTGCCGGGAGCCGAGGGGGCCATTGCGGCGACGTTACTGACCGGGGCGACGGCGTCGATCCCGGAAGGCGACCGGGTGGCGTTTCGGGATTCCGGACTGGCGCATTTGCTGGCAATTGCCGGGCTGCATATTGGGATTGTGATGGGGTTGGTGTTTGGCGCGACCCGGTTGGGATTGGCGCTGTCGGAAAGGGCGGCGTTGTTCTGGCCGTTGAAGGGGCTGGCGGCGTGCGCGGCATTGGCGGCGGGGTTGGGGTATTTGCTGCTGACCGGGGCGCATGTGCCGATTTTGCGCAGCTTTGCGATGGCGGCGTTGGTGACTTTGGGGGTGCTGGTGGGACGGCGGGCAGTATCGCTGCGCGGGTTGGGGTTGGCGATGGCGGTGCTGGTGCTGGTGGCACCGGCGGAGGTGCTCGGGGTGAGCTTTCAGATGAGCTTCGCCGCCGTGCTGGCGCTGATTGTTGGCTACGACCTGCTGCGGCCGTGGTTGCGGCGGTTGCATGGCGATGGCGGGCGGGGGCGGCGACTGGCGGGGCATGTTGTGGCGCTGGCATTGACCTCCGCCTTAGCCGGGACGGCGTCGATGCCATACGGCGCGTATCACTTCGGCCATATCCAACTGTATTTCGTGCTCGCCAATATGGTGGCCGTGCCGTTGACGGCGTTGTGGGTGATGCCGGCCGGGCTGGTGGCGTTGGCATTGATGCCTGTTCATGCCGAGGCCTTGGCTTTGCTACCGATGGGCTGGGGCATTCAGACAATTTTGGCCATTGCACATGCGGTGGCGGCGTGGCCGGCGGCGGTGCTGGCGGTGCCGCATCCGCCCGGGTGGGGATTGGGGGTGTTCAGCCTCGGGCTGGCCTGGTTTGGGGTGTGGCGCGGGCGGCAGCGTTATGTCGGGTTTTTGCCGATGATGGTGGGGGTGCTGTCGCCGTTGGTGTGTACGCCACCGGCCATTCTGGTCTCAGCCGATGCGCGCCTGATTGCGGTTCGGGATGCCGATGGGGTGCGGGTGCAAAAGATGAGCGGGGCAGCGCGGTTCACGCTGGAGGCATGGCTGCAATATTGGGCCGAAGCGACGGCGGCACCGCTGGCTGGGTGCGGGGCGGCGGGGTGTCGGTTGGGAGAGGGCGTGGCGCTGGTGAGCGAGGCCGCGGACGCCAGCGCCTGCGCGGCGCGCCTGCTGATATCAGCCGTGCCGATCCGGCTGGACTGCGCGGGGGCGCTGAAAATCGACCGCTTTACCGTTTGGCGGGATGGGGCGCATGCGGTTTGGCTCGGGGCGGGGGGGCCGGTGGTGCTGTCCGATCGCGCGTACCGTGGCGCGCGGCCATGGGTGCCGGCGATCCCGACGCGCGGGCGATTGCCGAGCGGGCCGGTGCTGCGGGTTGCCCCGGTGGACGACTAGCGCGCCAGCACCATCGCGGCCTGCTTGGTTTTGGCGACGCGGTCCACAACATCGAGCACGGCAGTGGCGACGCCATCGATGCCGCGGGAGGTGGTGGCGACGGTTTCGGCCGCGCTTTGCATGTCGGTCGCGATGCTGGTGGTGACGGAGTTTTGTTCCTCGACCGCCGAGGCGGCGGAGGTGATGTATTCCCGCACGTCCCGAATGGCATCGCGGATGGTTTCCGTGGCGCGGGCGACATCGGCTGAGGTGGCCTGAATGTTTTCGATTTCGCGCGAGATCTGCGTCGTGGCGTTGGCGGATTGGTTGGCGAGGTTTTTAACTTCGGAGGCGACGACGGCGAACCCCTTACCGGCATCGCCAGCGCGGGCGGCTTCGATGGTGGCGTTGAGAGCGAGCAGGTTGATCTGGCCGGCGATGTTGCGGATGAGATCGACGATGCCGTTCATTTCCTGCGTGGCGGCGACCAGTTTGGTGGTGCTGTCCCCCACCGCTTCAGCCCGTTCGAAGGCTGCGTTGGCGGAGGTTTGGGTGCGGGTCATACTACCGGCGATTTCGGCGATGGAGCCGGCGAGTTGCTCGGTGCCGGCGGCGACGGTTTGCACGCGGGCCAAGGTTTCCTGCGCCGCACTGGCGGCGCTGCGACCTTCGGCTTGCGACTGTGCCACCGCGCCATCGATCTCTTGGAAGTTTTGGTCGATCAGGCGCTTCAACTCCGACATGCGCCTGGCTTCTGCGGTAATGTCGATCGCGAATTTGACGATTTTGCGCACGCCTCCGCTGGGATCCAGCACCGGGTTGTAAGCGCCCGAGATCCAGACCTCACGCCCGCCCTTGGCGATACGGCGGAATTGGGCGGCGCGGAACTGGCCGTGGCGCAGTTCGGCCCAAAAATCGCGATAGTCCTGAGATTGCCGGGTTTGCGGATCAACGAACAGGCTGTGATGCTGGCCCTTAATTTCGTCCAACCGATAGCCCATGGTTTGCAGAAACTTGTCGTTGGCATCGAGGATGATGCCATCGGTATCGAATTCGATGATGGCTTGGGTGCGGCTGAGTGCCTGCATGGTGCCGATATAGTTGGCGTTTTGCAGCCGTTCGCGCGCATCGACCCATTCGATGACGAAGCCGGTGCGTCGTTTATTAGCCATCACCGGGGTGATCACGACGTCGAAAACGCGCGGGCCGATGGCGATGCTGGTGGCGTGCGGGCCGGTGAGCGTGGTCAGGATTTGGCGCTGATGCGATGGGCTTTTATGGAAAATGTCCATATTGGCGCCAACGAGGGTGGCGGCGTTGAAGTGCGGCAGATCACGCCGCAATTCGGCCGCTGCATCCTGCATCATCCGCGATAACGCGGAATTGACATAGGTGATCGTAAGGGACTCGTCGACGAGCATCACGCAGGCTTGCAGCGCATCGAGCGTTTTCGCAAAATGGGCACCTGCTTGATTGCTCAAGCGTGACGAGAAAAAATTCATTTGTTTAATCCCAGGGCGCGGTGAGAGCGACCTGGGATAAAGTCTATTTATAAATTTGACGTAAACATCTGAAATACCGACGGCATGATCGGTGGTCTAGTATTTGCGCAGTAGACCGACCAGACGGCCTTGGATTTTCACCCGATCGGCCGGATAGATTTGTGCTTTGTGAGTGACATTGGCCGGTTCCAGCGCGACGGATTGACCGCGGCGGCGCAGGCGCTTCAAGGTCACCTCGGTATCATCGACCATGGCGACGATGATCTGGCCGGTATCGGCGCTGTCCGTGCGGCGGATGATCACGGTGTCCCCATCCTGGATGCCGGCATCAACCATCGAGTCCCCAGCCACTTCGAGGGCGTAATGCTCGCCGCTGCCGAGCATGGCGACCGGGACTTCGATATGCGTGCCGGTATCGCGCAGCGCTTCGATGGGCAGGCCGGCGGCGATGCGGCCGTACATCGGCAGTTGTACCGCGCCGGCACTGGCAGCGGCGCGCACGCCGGGCAGGCGCCCGCTGAAATCGCCGCGAATGACATTGGGGGCGAAATTGGTCGGGGCTTCCAGGTCGTCATCCGTGTCCGGCAGCAGATTGGCTTCCATACCTTCCGGCAGGCGCGTTACTTCCAGCGCGCGGGCGCGGTGGTGGCGGCGGCTGAGGAAGCCGCGTTCCTCCAGCGCGGAGATGAGGCGGTGGATGCCGGATTTGCTGCGCAGGC
>Ga0164296_1001713_pt1 | contig 22704 bp, 34 predicted proteins | sample GEODES057metaG_FD_113533 | JGI IMG/M metagenome (GOLD analysis project Ga0164296, IMG submission 113533) | Dystrophic lake water microbial communities from Trout Bog Lake, Wisconsin, USA - GEODES057 metaG | ecosystem: Environmental > Aquatic > Freshwater > Lake | place: USA: Trout Bog Lake...
CAAAGCAGTCAAGGTATTATCAGTAATCTCATGGGATTGAATCAGGCAAGATTCTTGATCAATGAACATTTCAATTTTATTGAAAAAGACAAAAATAACGAGGAATAAATCATGCGTTATTATTGTTATGAATTGCCAGACAATTCTGGTGTGACAATGTCAGAAGATGAAATCAGAAAAGATTACTATCCATTTTGGCTTGAAAAGATGTATGAGAAATTTGGCAAAGAACATGTTGATGCCACTTATTCTTTTGAAGAATGTCTAGAAGATTGGGTTATTATTCATCATGCATGGGAAAGTACAGATGATGATGCAGTGACCGAAAAAGTATCACATGGGAATTTTCGCACTTGTGTTGGAGATGAATAAAAGATGACTAATCAAGATATCGTGAATTACCAGGCTGCAAGAAAAGCATTTTCAGAAACCAATCTAGGTAAATTGTGGTTTAACTATACTTCAAGACAGCAACGTGCCGAACGATATGATGCACAAATGGAATACACAGACAGTGGATCCAATAAGAAATTGACTTTGTATTGGGATGAAGCACGAGCAGCAGAGCAAATGCTATTGGAAGAATTGTATAAGTTGGAAAATCTTGAATATGTGAAACTTTAAAGGAAAATAAAAGATGAAAATTTCAATCGTAATGAAAGATACTGATACAGTTTTGGATTGTTTTGAGGATGAAAAAATAAAATTATCTAGACAGTTGGTCAATGATCTGGGATTATCCCAGGAAGCCGCAACAGTGGAAGCAGAATCACGACTCAAGAAATTGAGGGATTTGGCAGACAAGTTTTTTAAATATGGTGAATATGTTGAAATTGAATTGGATGATGAGCAAGGCACTGCCAGAGTTGTAGAAGTTGATTGAAAATGTTGTGCCCACGATGCAAAGTTGAAATGAAACAAGGGATAGGCATTAACCCCACAACTCGTGATGCTGCCAAACGCGGGTTGGGTAGCCCAGCGGGTCTAATTGACCATGCTCAATTGACGCTTGATCCTGTATGGAAGTGCCCTGAGTGTGGACACAGTGCCGATATTATGACAAAAAAAGAAAGTTTGAGACTTCATTATGATTGGTGGGGTCAGTGCCGTACCTGTATATCATGGCAAGTTTCAGATTCAACACGGTCTGACCCAGCCATTTGTAAAAATCCTGAGTCACCATTGTATAACACAGAAACCTGGACTGGAGGACATTGTGACAAATGGGACTCTTTTGATATAGAAACTGCATTGGAATTATTGGAAAAATACAAATGAAAATTAGTTGGATAGGCATAACCTGGGGTGGACCTGATCGTGATCCACATTGGTGGTATGTGTATTGGTGGAATTGGTTAAAGCCAGAGGTGAGATACTGGGGCCGCGAAGATATGTGGTATGATGCAGGTCTCCACAAAAGTTTTGGTTTGTGGTTTATCAATATTACCTGGTGCACACCATGGTCTTAAAAGAGGAATAAGAATGACTCTTGATCAAGATCTTTATCAAAATGATTTTTGAATGTCTTATTTTAGGTGACAGCATAGCAGTTGGCACACATCAGTATCGTGCAGAATGTGCTGTGTATGCAAGCAGTGGTATCACCAGTCATGCTTGGCTTCATCGCTATGCAAATGCAGACTTGACTGCAAAAACTGTTGTCATCAGTTTGGGCAGCAACGACTCTGAACAAGGTTCTCGACAGGATTTGGAAATGATTCGCAACCGAGTGCAAGCCGATACTGTGTTTTGGATTGTACCGGCTATCAAACCATATGTGCAGGAAATCGTTAAAAGTGTGGCCTCTGAACATCATGACAGGATAATTTATATTCCAGTAATCTCATCGGATGGTGTGCATCCCAATGCAAAAGGTTATAAAATGATAGCAGAGCAAATACGATGATATTTCACGAGATTTGTCAAGTTGGAGGAAAGGTCTGGAATCAAGTCAGACGACAGGTCAATGATGAGGTTGTGTATCAGGTCGGTGATCAGGTCTGGAGTCGGGCCTGGAATCATGTCAAGGATCAGGTCTGGTATCAGGGTTGGGATGATTTAAGATGGTAAAGAAAAGTATTGATAAAGTCAGGGATCAGGTCTATAATCAGGTCAGTTGGCAAGTCTGGTATCAGGCTTGGTATCAGGTTGGGTATCGGGTCTGGAATCATGTTAATCAGGTAGAAAATGGCGGTGTTCAGGCCATGGATGATCTAAAATGGTGAGGAAAAGTATTGATAAAGTCGGGAGCAGATAAAATATAATATGTTAAAATTTAACAGAAACTAGAAAAAGCAAGTGAAATGACTGAAAAAAATCGTATATCTTGTCTGAAAGAAGCATTGGAATCTGCTTCGGTTGTTGTTGATCATGGTGGTATTAATCCAACTTATCTGGTTGATACACTGACCAAAACATATCCCAAAAAGCAAGTGATTGAAATGATCCAACAGGGTCTTGAAAAGAATGAAATTGCACTAAACACTGATGGAATGGTTATTTTTTTATGAATAATATATTGGAGGATGCAATAATGCAACTTTATAAAGATGAAGAAATTATCAACAGTTTGGTATATTATATCAATCGGTTGGTTGAAGGTGATGAATGTATCGAATCACTAACAGAAACCATGCAAAAATTTGGTTTTTGGGATGAAGATGGATTTCCTGTTGAGGAAGAAGAAGAATGAGAATGGGATCACCTATCGAAGCAGTTCATCAATCGGTGGCTGCAGCCATTTATCGCGATCTTCCTGACATTCATTATCAAGATCGGGATTGGTCACTGTGGAGTAAAATGACTGAAACTGAGAAAAAGGAATCTATGAAAAATGATAGACTGGTTCCCAGAATAGACAAAACCAGACGCCCAGATAAACAAGACATTGAAGTGATCATGTTTCCACAAGTGTGGGGCAGCACTGCTTTGGGATATGGAGGCATGGGTGGTGCTGCAATAACACCAGCATACACAGTGATAGTTCAAACTCATACTCATGCTTGTGTGTATTTTGGATCAAGCGGAACATTGGCTTACATGATAAATTTCACCACACAAAGTGCTGAAGGAGGTGAAAAGTTCCGACAGGATATGCAAGGCTATACCATGGCAGCAAAAAACCAAGCAGCAAAATACACATGACTTTGAAGAATCAGGTCTATGATCAGGTCAAGTGGCAGGTCAGGGAAGATCTAAAATGGTGAAGGACAAGATTGGTTGTGTCTGGAATCAGGGTGTGGATCAGGTCTATGATCAGGTCACAAATCAGGTCTGGTATCAGGTCCTGATTGGGGTCAATGGTCAGATGAACAATCTGTTTCAGGTTCAGGTCAAGTGCAAATCAAGAATCAAGTTGATGATGATCTAAAATGGTGAAGAAAAAAATGCCCAATAGAACCAGATGTCAACTACTCGACGACTAAAGATCGTCGAGCTTGCCCACTCCCATGACCAACTGGCAAGCATATGCCAGATCTCTCGATTTTACAAGTCATTTTCTGTAGGGCCGTTGGAATTTTAATTTCCAAGTCGCCTATTGCTTGCGACTTTATTGCTTCTCCGTAGCAGTCTATTTGACCAACACGAAGTATATTTTTAGCAGCATTTACATCTCGATCATGAACAACACCACAATTAGGACAAGTCCATTCTCTAGTACCAAGATCGAGCTTTTCGAGCTTATAATCACATGAACTACATGTCTTGCTGCTTAGATACCACCTAGAAATTCGATGATATGTTCTACCTGCCCAATTTGATTTATATGAAATCATACCTGTAAGAGTAGTCCATGCAACCTCATGAATTGCTCGACTTAACTTCCTGTTTTGTAACATGTTTTTACTCGAAAGATCCTCGACATAGATAGAATCATAATTATCAACTAGGAATTTGCTAACCAGATGATAATATTCATTTCTCTGTCTTGTGATTTTCGAGTAAAGACATGCTACTTGAAGCTTTAGCTTTGCTCGTTTCTTGCTGCCTTTTTTGCTTTTTGCAAACTTCTTTTGTTTGCGTTTCAATAATCGCTTGGTTTTCACGATATTTGGTAAATCATTTGGTCTTTTGAATTTGATCCCATCTGATGTGATGAGCAAATCTTTAAGACCCACATCACAACCAACATCTTTACCAGTCATTGGTTGCAATGCCACTTGTGTTTCAACTAAAATTGTTGCATAATATCTACCATCGGTGTTCTTAGAGATGGTTGTTGACTTAACTACTGCTCCATCAGGTATTGGTCGATGAACAACTGCTTTCATCGATTTTAATTTCGGTATTTGTAAAGATCCATCTTCATTGATACGAACGCCACGAGTTCTATATGACTGCTTTGAATCTTTATTTTTGAACTTAGGTGGCGATATCTTTGGGCCTTTTCGTTTCCCTGTAATCGACTTGAAGAAATTGTCATATGCGACTGACAGGTCTTCTGCTGCTTGTTGTAGAGCAATGGAATCTACTTCTCGTAACCACTCTTTTTCGTCTTTTAGTTTAGTAATGTCTTTGTTAATGTCGTAGTTGCTTAGATGTTTTTCTTTATTTGCGTATCTGGTTTGCTGTTCATTCAGGTAGTGGTTAAAGATCACCCGCTTGCAGCCAAAGGTTTTACTCAAAAGAACTTGTTGGTCTTCTGTTGGGTAAATCCGATATTTGTAGGCGAGTAGTTGTTCCATACTATTATTTATGTTAATTGTTTTCTTGACATAAATATATTTATACAAAATTTAGTTGAGAATGTCATAAATGGGAAGAAAATTTACACTTAAATGTCATATTGTGTTCTGTGTCAAATACAGAAGGAAATTACTATCTAAACAAGCGATATCACAAACCATCAAAGACTCAATTCTTACTAGTCAAACGAAGGATTTTACTATTCAAGTAATGGAAGTAGACAAAGATCATATTCACTTGTTAGTCGAGTATTCGCCAAATGTATCCGTGTCACAAATAGTTAGATTGTTGAAACAAATGACCACAGCTAAGGTTTGGTTCACACATAGTAACGAATTAAGGAAGCATTTCTGGAAACAACGGGTGTTTTGGTCATCTGGGTATTTCGTTTGTTCTACTGGAGACGCTTCGACTGAAACTATAGCCAAATATATAGCGGAACAAGGGTAATTCTTCGCTTACATCCCGACGACTAAAGATCGTCGGGTTTTACGCTCAATAAATAAAATCAAGGGCAAGATTATGAGAGATGTTATGTATCAGATTGGCACACAGGCTTGGATTCATTATCCAGGCGTTTATCAGATTATGATACAGCAGAAACGGATTTGCACACCTATCAAGGATCAGATCAACAAGGATCTAAAATGGACCAAGAAAACATGACCATTGCAAAAATATCAAGACCGTTGAATCAAAAAACTCTTGACAAATTTTTCCAATGTGTTATAGTTAAACTGTTAAAGAGACTGGAAAGGATAAAAAATGCGTACTTTTACCAAGATGGCTGCCCAGGGTGATTTTGTTATCATTAAGATTGCAGAATTGCCTGATAATATCAAGGCTGTGGCTCCTGAGCAAGGCCAGATTGTGGTTGCTCACAGTGAAACGGGCCACAATCATGTCATGGAGGCTTCTCGGGTTCAGGCATATGAACTTGAAACTGACTTGGGCGTAGATCTTTATGAAATGTTTCTAAAGGTTGAGGCACCTACTCCCATTGAACATCTGCGGAGTTATCACACCCACGAGTCGATTATGGTTAATCCTGGCATTTACCGTATTCGGCGACAGCGAGAATATACGCCAGAGGGATGGCGAAAGGCTGCCGACTAACATTGAAGAGCCGGGGAGAAATCCCCGGTTTTTTATTGAAGGTTTTTGATATGAGACAAAATGTTATTAAGCAGGTATCCAGATGGCACGTCGATAAACAGGTTCAGAATCAAGCATGTGGGCATATCTATACTAAGGTCTGGTATCAAGTCTATAGTCCAATCCAAATTCATGTTTGGAAGCGGGCCATGTGGCAGATCAGGGAACAGATGAAGAAAGATCTAAGATGGTGAATAAAAGTATTGATATAGCAATGGTTAAAGTCTATAATCAGGTCTTGATTCAGGTTAGGAATCAGGTCTATATTCAGGTCTATAATCAGGTCTGGGATCAGGTCTATTGTCAGGTCAGTAATCAAGTCTGGACTCAGGTCTGGTATCAGGGTTGGGATGATTTAAGATGGTAAAACACAAGATAGAACAAGCAGGCGATGACAGTAGCATAAAGGTTAGCAGTCCTATCAGCATTCAGGTGCAAGCGAGGAGTAAGGTCTGGATTGAGGTTAGACTACTGACTCGTCATCAACTGTGGAGTCAGGTCTATGTTCAGGTCAGGGATCAGGTCTATTGTCAGGTCAGGTATCAGGTCTGGGATCAGGTCTATTGTCAGGTCAGGTATCAGGTCTGGGATCAGGTCAGGGATCAGGTTGAGGTTCAGATTAAAGATAATCTAAGATGGTGAAAGATAAGATTGATCGTCGGGAGACTCGAGAATGGCATAAAATAAATGCCCATGTTTCACATAAGATTATTTATAAAATCTGGGATGATGTCGGAAGTAGAGCGCCATATCTTAGCAGACATCTGATTATGAATCAGATTGAAAGTGGTCTAAAATGGTGAATAAAAGTATTGATAAGGCAATGGTTAAGGTCTGGATTCAGATCTCTAATCAGACTACTGATCAGCTCTGGAATCAGGTCGGGCATCAGGTCGGGTATCAGATCCATACTCATGTCAGGCTTCAGGTCGGTGATCAGCATGGTCGATCAGGCCCTGGATCAGTTCGAGTTTCAGGTCAGGTGGCAGTTTGAAAATGATCTAAGATGGTGAAAAAACCATTGACAATATCAGCAACCAATGGTATTATGCCTTTATTGAAACACTGTGAAAGGAACTTAAAATGATTACGGAACTTACCAAGGAACAGCAGGATCAGATGCCGATCTACCGTGACAAGTGGATTGACATTGGTCTCTCTACTGAGACGATTGATCGTGATGCTGCTGTTGCAGCATTGAATATGGCTTATCAGGCTGCAGATCTTGCTGCTCCCAAGACGGTTTTGTTTGCGTCTGGTCCCAAGGATATGGTTCGGGTATTTCGTGAGACTTTTCCCAATGCTACTTGGGACGAATTCAGTTCCAATATCATTTATGGGTCGCACGAAGCAGACTGGGCTTCTTATATTGACTACTTCCAGGAAGTTGTTGGTCTTGACCTTAACAAGGCCAATGGTCTGATTGAACTTGCCAAGAGTTCTGGTTGGGTCTGGGTTTCACAGGATCTTGCCATTATTATGGATCGTCCTTCTCATATTCGTATGGATGAGAACAATGTTCTTCATGCAGAGGATCGTCCAAGTGTTCTTTATCGTGATGGCTTTGCTGTTTATTCTTGGCATGGTCTTCGTGTTCCTCGTGAATGGATCATGGAAAAGGAAACGCTTACTGCTGCAAAGGCTCTGGGTCAAGATAATATCGAGATGCGTCGTGCAGCATGTGAAATTGTTGGATGGAGCAAAATTCTTGAGGATCTAAACTATTCTGTTGTTGAAAAGGACGAGGACGAACAGATCGGCACTCTCGTTGAGGTTGATTTGCCTGATGCCGGTAAGGAAAAGTTTTTGATGGTCAAGTGCGGGACTGGTCGTGATTTCGCGATCCCAGTACCTCCTGATATGAAGACTGCTCTTGCTGCACAAGCATGGTCTTATGGGTTATCTCCTGAAGAATTTGGTAATGGTCCTGATATCAGGACTTGATGCGAGGTAATTGACCTCGTTGGAACCTTGATGGGCAAACTTTTGACTTAACTTGTGTTTGCCCATCAGTCCACCAAAAATAACACTGTACAAGGACAAATATCGTGGTTAAACTGGAAGTGATGAACAACGGTGCCATTTACATTAATGGCACACGCATTACCAACAGGAGCACCAAGCCTTACGGCTGGTTCCGCACCGTGTTTGAGGCCGATGTAGATCCTGATATGGTCATGGCAACTCTCAAAGCCAATCAATTTGATGCACATCGGATTGATCCAGATTATGCACGCGAGCAGGGGATAAACCTAGATGACCAATATCGTGAACTTGAAGTTCGTACCTGAGCCTGTAAAAGATCACATCTTTAAATCATGGAATTGCGGCCTCCTCCTCATAAACGATAGTGCTTATGAGGGGGTTGCTTCATTGAGAAATGATGTAATGGTCAAAGTCTATTGGAATTTTACTGGTGATCTTTTATGGGCAATGAGGGATCAGTTGCAATGGTAAAGAAAAGTATTGATAAAGTCTGGAATCAGGTCTATATTCAGATCTGGTCATTTCCATCAGCGGGGCAGATCAGGGATCAGGTATCGGCTAGAGTCTGGTGGCAGAACAATGATCAAGTGTGGAATCAAATTATAGATGATCTAAGATGGTAAGGAATGAGATCGGGAGACAATTCTGGGATCAGATCTGTGATCAGATTCAGTGGCGGATCGAGAGACAAGTCTGGAATCAAGTCTATATTCAAGTTAAGAATAAAGTCTGGCAGCAGTCTCAAGAACATGTCTGGTGTCAGATATGGGATGATCTAAAATGGTAAAGAATAAGATCAAACAAGTAGCCAATCAGTTCATATTCGCCCATCGCCATAAGGGAGGTTATTTCCATGGAGTCTGGTGTGGAATCTGGAATGAGGTAACTGAACAAATTCCCAATCTAAACAGACTTCATATTGAACATCATATTAGAAATCAGGTTTGGGAGGATCTAAGATGGAAAGAGACAGAATTAAAGCAATTTACAATTATGTCTGTGAACAAGTTGAACAGCAGGTTGAGTGGAAGATCCGTCTTAAAGTCATCTATAGATTTATGGGTTGGACTTTGGTTTCGGAACAAATTATAGATGATCTAAGATGGTAAAGAAAAGTATTGATAAAGTCTCGGAACAAATCAGGAATTGGGTCAAGAATCATGTCTGGACTCAGGTCTCGGATCAAACCAATCAACAACTTTGGACTCGGGACTGGGATCAGATTTGGGATCAGACCTATATTCAGGTCAGTGATCAAGTTGATAGTCAGGTGTGGACTCATGTTTGGTATCAGACCAAGGACGATCTAAGATGGTAGAAGAAAATATAGATAATGTTAGAATACAAATGTGGAAGAGGGTCGAGCGTCATACCAAAATATTAATCGCGTCGCGACGCGATTACCTGGCCGATCAAGTCCGGTGGCATGTTAAAATTCCAGTTCAAATGCAGATTGCAAGCCAGGGTTGGGGTCAGATCATGCATCAAGTCTTGGGCGATTTACAATGGTAAAGCGATATATCATTACAAACAGACATCGATCTAGTAGCATTGTTTACAATCACGTAGATATAGGTATTTTTTGGCATGTTAAAGAACAAGTGTGGAATCCCATTGAAGATCAAATTATACAGATTGTAGAGTTTCTAATCGAAGATCAAATTAGGGATGAATTAATGTGGTAAAGAAAAGTATTAAATTTATTCATTCATATTGCAAGTGATTGTATAGATTTAATATAACACAATAGGTCCAGACATACAACCACATAAGATACTTATCTGCAAAAATCAACTAAATTATTGTTTTTTGGTTATTCAAGTAATAAAATTGCAAAACCAGTGTAAAATAACATATAATGTTATATGTGTCAAGCAATTGCTGGGAAATCAAATGATTACATCTGGTTACACAGGTATAAATAATTTAAATGAGCAAGATACCCATGGTGTTCAATTAATTTTTCTCTTGACAAATACACCAAAATATCATATAAATATAACTGCAATGCGAAGAAAACGACGTTCGGCTTACTCGCATTGCAGCAGCATACACCTCACGAACATAGGGTGTATGCGGGCACAAACACCGAAATAAAGGCTAGGTGAGCGGGTTTGTTGTTTGTGTTGTGGAGCAGAGATGGCAGCAGATATAAATGCAGCCATCAATATCCGCAATAGAGGAGTCTATAGTCCCTCTGTTAAAAAATACTATGACATATACAAAAATATATGTTATGAGTAACTATTGTTAACATTAGATACCAAACATGGAATCACGTTTGTCATCAATGCAAGGATGACCTGAAATGGTAAGAAATAAAATTTATAACTATTTAGATTATTGAAAACACATGGTTTTTTTTCACAATAGTTATAAAAAACCATTGACTTGTCCACAAAACTTTGCTAGAATTCTCTACCGAAAAAACGTGGGGATGTTGTAAAAATCAATGAGTATCGCAGCGGTTATAAAAAGTTTTGATCTGGAATTTTTCAGGGCTGTTACCCATCATAATTTGCGTCATAGCAGTGCTATTTCCAGCGATCAGTGGGAACAGGCTGTGGCAGCATCTTGTGGTGCAAGATGGATACGAGGCAGCAATGACCTGGCTGATGTGGTTCATGATTCCCTGGGAGTCAGCATCTCTGTGAAGACACGCTATATTGAACCTGCTATAAAACAGAAAGTTCCCAGCAGGGATTTTATTTCCCATCCTGACAGATATCATTTTGGTGGCACACGATTCAGTGAAGGTGATCTAGACAATCTTCATACAGTAAGCGGGCGTTGTTCAATTCCAGGATTAGATGAACAGAATAGTTCTCCGCAGGACATCGGCACAGCGGCACTGGCTCGATATCATGAATTTGCACAAGCAAGTTTGACAAAGTTCAATTGCGCCGAAACCTTGGATGTGGTAGTTGTTCATGGTGAATCGCGAGATTTAAGTGAATATCTTTTGCGAATTCAGTTTTACACTCATCAGTTAAATCCCATCAAAGAGTGGCGTGATATTAGATTTACAGGCGAACGCACTAGATATCGAGGACATCGTGCCCAAGTCATGGGATTTGATCTTAACGGACCACATATTGGCAGAATTTCAAATCTTGGCAGACAACAGACTTGCATGCTGCGTTTTTATCGTAAAACCGAAGCACTAAAAATACTTGAAACCAGTATTCCCCGCCCAGAAAGTCCAGAATTCAATATAGATTATGAATTAAAACTCATAGCATCATCAAATAGACACAGCACTGGGATGGGAATATAATTATTCATGAACGCCTGTTGGAGATACAGTCAATGACTCTGTATTTTAATCTTGATGGAATTTGCATTTATAATAGCGACTGTCTTGATTATCTTTGTGCTCAACCACAAGATAGCATCAAATTCACATTGACTTCTCCACCTTACGATGGTATCCGAGACTACCAGGGTTATAGTTTTCCATTTGAGAAAATTGCTGCTGAACTATGGAGAAGCACACAGCCAGGAGGTGTAATTGCTTGGAATGTGGCAGATGCTGTGGTAAATGGCAGTGAAACCGGTACCAGTATGCGTCAGGCATTGTATTTTATGTCTTTGGGATTTCGGCTACATGATACCATGATTTATGCCAAAAAAAATCCCATGCCTGTAAGTGCCGCTGCCAAACGCTATCATCAGGCATGGGAATATATTTTTATTTTGAGCAAGGGAACCCCTGCAACATTCAATCCTATCATGGTGCCTGCCAAATATGGACATCTACAGGCAAATATGAAACATCGTGGTAAAAAAGGTGATACTCAATATAAAAAGACCAAGCGTAATGAATTCACCAGAGTTAGAAACATTTTTGAATATACAATTGGTGGTGGGCATTCTACACAAGATCGTGTTGCATATGGACACCCCGCACTGATGCCAGAACAACTGGCAGCCGACATGATATCAACCTGGACAGACAAGGGTGACAGAGTATTTGATCCATTTACTGGTGCTGGCACTACAGCCAAACAATGCTTGGTGCTAGGCAGAGAATTTCATGGCACAGAATTAAGTGCTGACTACTGTGCGATTGCCAAACAGAGGCTGGAGAATTATAATATTCAGAAACTGGCAACAGAACAGAATTCTACCTACAATGAACTTTTTTCCGAACCGTGAAATATTTTCCTGAGAAAATCTAACTCTAGAATTATGGAACTATCAGATATCCTCACCATACACCATGTGAAACAGTACAGCATCAGATTCTGTGAGAAATCGCCAACAATCAGAATTGTGCATAATATCCCATTTGGATTGACGAGGGCTTCTGTATGGAGGTATCCAACGATTAAGTCCTGATTTAGGGGGAAAATTATCTTGACAATAAACCAGCATTTCCTTCCTTTTGTCATCGCTTGAGCGAGGAAATTCTACCAGAAATGGATATGGTTTTCCATGTTCAATTTTCAACATTGTTTATCCCCATGTCAGTTTAAATTGAACCAAATCAGCATAATTACGAAAATAAAAGGTATTTTCTATATTCCATGCTCGACCTAATTTACCTATTCCTATCATAAAGTCATGATCAGGATAATTATTGTAAAGCCATGTTTTAATCTCATCTTTTATGGCAAAAGTTATGCCAATATTATATCTATGCTGCCAGAATTGCTCTATCCAGTCTGCGTACACATTGTGTTTCATGCGAATGTATTGACCAGTTTTTGATACTTTGTAGTCAATATTTTCCATATATGCACTAGACCGAAGATATTCAACAATTTCTGGTCTGGCTAAATTTTTTGGCCCCACCGAAATCCAGTATGGAAGGTCACTTGCATAATGATACTGTATTTGCATGTTAAATCCATTTTTATAAACATAAGATAGATTTTGTTGTTTGTCAATGCATCAACAGCAGAGTTTTTCTTTGCTACGACAATTCAGTGAGATTTATTATCGCAGTGGCAATCTAAGTTGTCTTTGAAAACACAATAGGCAGCACTATAGCCACACCATCTTGAACAGAGTTTCATCTTCTTCGCTGACGAAATGCCATGCTGTTTCTTGTTTCATGCCAGGATCACGCATCATCTGAGCAGCCACAAAGGGACCACCTTTTGGGCGTCCTGTCCAGCCATCCTGGCAGTTGTCGCTGGCCCATTGTAGCATGCTGCGATGCTGTTCCCAATTTATATTTTTGAAGGATATCATCGCTGTCATCCCCACACCAACTGAAACCATGTCAAATGATGAGATTTCACACGAAAAATACAACTATATCCACCACACATCCAGTCAACACCTGGTTCTCCGATATTTTCTAAACACCAAGTTGAAATCTCTTCTGCATAATGTTTTCTAGAGCCAAGTGGGACATTATCAGTGTTGACTTTAACGGTGAACCAACCTCGTCCTGGGAATATTTCGTTTTCCATGCTAATGTCTTCCTTCAGTGATAACTCTGTTTCTGACTTCATCAAGAGTGGTCTCGTTATATAGATCACCTTTGTAATAAACCAACTGCATGATATCTTGAAATTCATCATTCACTGGTCCCAAATCAAGGCGGACAGTTGTGATCTCACCAGTTATTTTGCTGTGACAACAAAAATTCTTGGATCTGACATGGCAACAGATTCTGTATCTGTATAATTCTCGATAAAAATCATAGGTGAAAAAACAAGAAAAAGGGGGGTTAACCCCCCTTTTTTAATAAACTTTGTGCCATGCACCGTTGAGATACATCATAAGATGCTGGAGTCCATCTGAACCCCCATCCCAGTTAGTCCCGTCGCAGATTGCCATCATGCCCGCTCTACCTGTAGGCTGTGCTGTAAGAGGTAGCAAAGTGAGAGTGCCATAGATTTCTGAGTCAGCGTGCGTACCAGATGGTTGCAGTTGCATAGTTAAAAGATTATTATTGTAGAATTGTAGATTGCCATCGGCAGCACTGAACATACCAGTATCATGTCCACCGTCTTGTGCAAATGAATAACCACCATATGCACCACTGCCACCATTCTGTCTGGCAAGGAACTGTCCCTCGGCACCATCAATCTGAACATTTTTAGTAAAATGAGTACTGTTATCACTGTGCATTAGAGTTATTCCTGCACTGCTGATAATTCCTATCTGTGCATCTTCACCGCTGGGAAAATGCACAAAGGAATTGCCCATGGAAACACCGCTTGGCAATGTCAGAGTATCAACTGTTAAAACACCATTTGTGTCGGTGCTGACCACCAAGTTACCACCACCATTGGTGCCATCGCTGAGATGCAGATAGCCTGTTTCCAGGTCCACCCATAATTGCCCAACATTGCCTATATATTCATCACCACCAATTGGTTCGTACTTTGAAATAAGTCTCTCTAATGCCATATTTGTAAATCTCCTGTAAGTTAAGAATATTTAGCATTTGGGGATTTTTATCGGTTATTTGTGGTGATTTCTCGACCCCACTGCCAGGCATTGAAAACACGCTCTAGGAAAAAATATGCCATGAGATTTATCACAAATTTAAAACTGGCCATTAACAATGCTGTGAGATTGTTGTCAGCAAACACCATTCTGGCCAACAGGGCTGTGAGTACAATTGCAGTGAGTCGGTAAATAATTGACTTGGCGATGCTGCGTATTTGGCTATCATGGCCCTGTGAATTTCTCTGCCAGGCAATATATTGCCACAATCTGTCATAGAGATAATAATGTGACATGCCCACAACCAACACTATTCCACCCATGGCCAGTGCTTGATTTAGATTGCCACCCAGAACCGCAGTGAGAACCATGGTTACCAAAAAACTCAACACACGATATAAAATGGTTTTTGCCAGTGTTTTGGTATGTGTGTCTGATATCAGCGTTTTATTAAACATATGGCTTCCTCAAATTTTCCAGTTTTGGTTCTGAGAATAGGCTCGCGTTGTGCGGTCACAGTGATTTTTGGTGAATAGCCCAAAAATCTGGGAACCATGTCTTGGATCTTTTGCCGTTGTAGATCACTGATGGGTTCATCTGTTACCAGTTTATATTCTATGTGTGCCAGATCATGTTGTATGATTTGCCACTGTTTTATTGGCACAATATCTGGCAAGTCATACATGCCTGCCTTGGGCCAAAAACGACTGCCATCAGGTCGCCAAAAGGTGTTTCTGTCTCTGCCAACTATGCTTTTGATGGTGCTCAGTGTTCTGCCACAACTGCAAACTGATCCAACTTCAGCATAATCTCCCAGATCATAGCGTATCATGGGTGCAGCAAAATTGTGCAGATCTGTAACCACTACCCTGCCAGTTTCGCCAACATCACAGGCTTTGCCATCTTCTCTTAGAATTTCCACATAAACTGTTTCTTCCAGCACATGCAATAATCCACCTTCTGAACATTGTATTGCTATACCACCCACTTCACTGCTGCTGTAGTTGTCTTGTATTTCCAGACCGCAGAGATTTTTTAGGCGTTCTCGCAAGCCATCTGGTATCATGCAACCTATGTTTTTCACATGTTGCAGTGATGGTAAATCAAATCCCTGTCTTTCCCAGGTGATAACCATTTCCATGAGCACACCAGCATGTATCACCAATAAATTGGGCTGAAACTCCTGTAGTTTTTTCATGATATGATCTATATCACTGCTGACATTCATGCCCAGGCTTGCTCCTGTGGGATAAAGTCTGGACACTGGCAAACCCCAGGATGGCTGTGTGATGTCCTGAAATATGTTTGCTCGCACTGCTGCCAGTTTGCCGTCATACTTTCTGTTGTTCCATTGATGATCACGAAATGCCATGGCTTCCCACATCAACTGATTTACCGCAGTTCGCATCACAGCAATGGGTTCTCCTGTGCTGCCACTGGTCTTGACTTCTCCCACAGGTTTATGTGTTTCTGGAATATGTTCGCAGACAAAACGGGATTTATTTTGCTGGATGTCCCGTTTGTAGATAGGTGGCAGTTTTGCAAGATCAGTGATGTGGTTGATATCATCTGGCTTTAACCCAGCAGCAGCCATTCTTTCAGCAAATACTGGCGTATGTTTGTAGTGATGGTCCAGCAGTTTTTTCACCTGAACTGTCTGTGCTTGGCGTATAAGTGACAGTGGAAAACGCTCACTTTGATTTAGGTAAGCAATCAATGCAGCCAGGGTTGCATTGTAGTTGTGCTGTATTGGTGGCCAAACAATATCTGGATTGTCAGAAATCATAGTGGCTTCCTGAAATACAAGATTGGACATATTTCTGCCAGTTCATAATTGCCCACATCAATCATCTGTGCTGATTCTGCACCAACTGGCACTGCATTGAGCCATTCACGTCTGGTAGGTGTGGCAGTGACTCCTGGTGCTCCCTGATAACTGTCCATGCTGTGTGCTATCTCTGCTATATCCCAGCCTGTTTTTTCACATAATGCAACACGGTCTGGAAAAAGTTCGCAAAATCGTGTGTATTTTCTGTCATTATACACTGTGCTGCCTTCGGTGCCAGCAATGTATTGCACAAACAACAATCGCCATGCATGCCAACTATAGGTGGCAGAAAGGCTGACAATATCTGCGTGTGACAGTGGTTGATCTGCTCGTGCCACAACTCTGCAGGCAAACACAGAACCTGGAGCCATTTGATCGTAGAGTTTTTTCAGAAGTGTTTTAGTGTGTTGGGGAAATACCATAAGATTTAAACTCAAATCTCCAACTATGCCTGTGGGACTGAAATCCAGATCGTCAAACCAGTCTGCAAAAACAACACGTTTTGTTGGTGTATTGCCTGGCCAGAAAGCATCTATCATTACCTGCTCTCTATCCACTGCAACTACATTTGCAAATGCTGCTGTGAGTTCTGGTGTCACACCCAATACCAATACAGCAGGTGAATCATCTCCCACCAATTCAACTTGTTTGGCGATTGAATCTGTGTGTGGCCGATAAGGTGGTTTAATATTGTTCCAGTGTTTTACTCTGGTGTGCCAATGACTCTGTGCCACTGCTGTCTCCTTGTTATTAGAAAATATTCTAATTATAGTAACAACAATGGCACAAAATCAATTTAACTGTCAGGGATTAAATCCCTTGGTGGTATGGTAAATTAGTTATTCATTTTATATATTTTTAATATATTTTGTAACTAATTCATACTTTACATATAAATAGATATATGAAATATAAACTATCAAAAGCAGCCGAATTACTTGGTATCCATAAACAAACTGTATGGAATAAAATAAAATCTGGTGAATTAACCGCACATAAAACAAAAAATAATAGATGGTATATTGATGAATCTGAAATAGATAAATATTTGGGTGCATCAAAAACCAATATAGATCAAGGAGTTGCTATATATGCACGGGTTAGTTCGAGCGAAAACAAAGATGACTTGGAACGACAAACGGAGCGACTTGTGCAATTTGCCAATTCACGTGGTTGGCGTGTAACACGAATAGAAAAAGAAATAGCCAGTGGAGTAAATGATCAACGACCAAAATTGCTCGGGTTATTAAAAGATGCATATAAATATGACTATATTATTGTAGAACACAAGGACCGATTAACTCGGTTTGGATTCAATTTGATCATCAATAACATAAATAACATATATGTTGTTAACGAAGTGGATAACGAAGATCATGCATTGATGGAGGATTTGGTAGCAATTATTACCAGTTTTTGTGCTAGGTTGTATGGTCAAAGAAGAAGTAAACGAAAAACAGAGAAATTGATTGCAGAATTAAAAAACGAAGATGAGTAAAATAACCAGAATTGCAACATACAGACCAAAAATGGCAAATGATATCAAACTGGGTCTCATTGCCAAGCCATTTGCTGGTTATAAACGGGAATTGCAATTGTTGGTGGCAGATCAGTTATATCAAACAGATATCAAGAAGTTTGCCAACAAAGTTGTGACTGATGCCATTGATTTACCAGCCAGGTTAAGTCAGGTATGTGCCAAACAAGCCAGTGCAATAGTTAGATCCATACAGGAAAAAGTAAAACTGGCTGAAAAAGCCAACAATAAACAGAAATATCAACAAGAAATACTTGATAAATGGAACAATAAAACACTGAAAATCGACATCAATTCAGTGAATATTGAACTGGATTCAAGATTTATCAAAATACAACTCAATGAAACTAGCAAAATCAGCAGTCATTGGATCAAGATCACATCATTCCCAAGTGGTTCGTTTTTTGTACCATTTATACCAACCAATCACATGAAAAAATTGCTGTGTCGTGGATTTGTTATGAAGACCAATGCAATCAGGATCAATTCCGATGGTAGTTTGGGAATATATTTTGTCAAAGAAGTTGTATTGAAATCAGGTAATTCTTCCCTTGGTGTAGATATGGGTCGCAACAAGATTATCAGTTGCAGCAATGGCTCAACAGAAACAACTCATACCACTGGTAGAACAACCCGTGAAATATTAGAACGCATAGCCAGACGCAGACAAAACAGCGTTAGTCATAAAAGGGCTAGATCAGAACTAAAAAATCAAATCAATTACAGCACAAAACACGATATCTGTTATGACCAGATATCTGTTTTAGCCATAGAAGACCTCACTGATATTAAATCAGGTAATCGTTGGGGTCGTAAAAATCAATTCTGGCGGGTGGCACACGCCCAACACCAGATAGAACTGCACTGCGAAGAAAACGGCGTCCGGGTAACTCGCGTTGCAGCAGCATACACATCACAAACATGCAGTGTATGCGGGGTCAAGCACAAGAATAATCGCTCAGGTGAGAAATTCCAGTGCTTGGGTTGTGGAATGCAGATGGATGCAGATATCAACGCAGCCATCAATATCTGCAACAGAGGAGTCTATAGTCCCTCTGTTAAAAAAATATAATGACATATATAAAATTATATGTTATGAATAACTATTATTGAACTGAGTGTTTATGGCATCGCCCTGTAGTTTTGTTCCATCTGCACCCAGTGCATATAATTGGAATTTACAGTTGCCACCAAATTCACTGAACCAGATTCTGATTGGATACCATTTATTGTTGTCGAAAATCAAAGTGTTGTTACTGCGTGAGGATGCTGCATTGGTTGGCAGAGATTTATTACTACTTGATACCAGGCAATTTTCAGCCGAAAATCCACTAACAGCCGCATCACCAATCCAAACAGCACAGGTATCATCAGATTCTACATAAAAATTCCAGTTTTGAGAAGTGAGGTTTATGTAGCCTAGCCATTCCATGCTGAAGTTGTGTTGTCCTTGATTGGGACCATCTTGTTGTACACCCCAACTTATATAAGTATCTGCCAGTGATGCCAGAGGTGTTTTGCCATTAAAATATGTAAGGTCATATGATCCCACAGTATTGCTGGAATAGGGACAAAAGTTACCATCATACTTGCTTCTCCATAAACCACTTGCAGAATTCTGCACTGAATCCACGGCACCTGTTGCTGCTGTCGGGACGGCAATATCAGCATAAGAAATACCATCCAGTGCCAAAGAAGCTCCACGATAGGTTCCTGAACCTGGTGTAGGATAACTCGTGTCAATTGGAGGCGGACCTGCACTTGCTGCTAGCAATGCTCTTACTCCCATTTTATTTCTCCCTGATTAATATCCATAATATGATTTAGTGGCTGTGTATTCTGCCAGAACTTCTGCGGCACTCAAACTACGATCATACACCGTACAGTAGCCCATTAGACCGCCTGTAAATGGGTTCCCACCACTGGTCTGTGCTTCCCCGCCCAGGCTAAATGCAGGCATTGTGCCAAAATTGCCCGATACTTGTGTATTGTGACCAACATTCACTCCATCTATATACAAGTCTGTTCTGTTGGGTTGTGCAACAAAGCTGACAAAATGCCAGCTGTTGAAATAACTGGTATAATTTATATTGATGTCATAAGAAACATTTCCGTTATTACATACTCTGGCTTCTGTTCTGTTATCAGGCAACAGCAAAAAATACATTCCCTGATTGCCATTTCTCGTGCCACCAACAAATTGATAACCTGTATTTGAAGACAGTGCTTTTATCCAGAAATTCAGTGTGGCACTGGGTGGTTTGTTGCTACAGGTTGACAAGGGATTATATGAATTAAATCTCTGCCAAGCTGGTGCTGCACCAAAGTCCAGACTGTGTCCACCAGCAGGATTGCCATCAATAACCGCTATATTCCCAATAAAGGTCCCATTGCTACCAAAACTTGTCAAATCTCGCCAGATACCATCACCAGTTGGAGCACTGTTGGAATTGCTCATATCCAGCCAGGCAGTTTTAGCAAAAGGATTGTAGTTGATCCAGTTTATTCCTGCATCACTGTAATCTGAGTTGTGATTGTCTGTTGCATCAGTTACAGTATGGCTGCTATCAGAGGTCAACAGCAACAATTTGCTGTTGGCACCAACTGTGGGTGGCAGAACAGGCAATGGAAAATTGCTTGTGTATAAGGCAGTGCCTTTTACCCAGTTAAAATCAGTTACATAACCATCAAATGCAGCATCATGACTGGGTTCGTTGCCAATGGTAAAAGTTGATGATGAATCTGTTATATTGTATGGGGTTGTGTAATCTGCGCCCTGTTGAACACCATCCACAAAGAACTTGGTGGTTCCACTAACGCGACAAATGGCAATGTGATGCCAATTATTCACAAGACTTGCTCTGGTAATCCCAGTGTTGTGATATACATTGGTTCCAGAACACCAAAAAAGCAAATCAGTTTCAATACTTACAGCAAAACTTGCTGATGGCCAAGTATTCACACTCCATATTCTGGCATTTGGATGACTGTTTTCTGTCATCCATTGCCACCATTCTATTGTATAATCATCTGTGCCCACTGCCCAGTCTGCATTGCCTGCATAATCAACATAACTGTTGTTGGCAGCACTGAAAACTATGCTACCAGCATATGAACTATATGGTGCCCAGGTTACAGGAGGTGGTGCTGATTTTGTAGCCAAAATTAAATTATGAACGCCCATTTATATCCCTCTTGTTTTGCAAATATGTGAAATAGCGGGAGGAAATTCTAGAATTTCCTCCCTGGCTAAAAACACTTATGTTAGTATGTAGTAAAAGTACCACCACTGAGCATCCAGATATCCTTTTGCACCTTGAGCAGAGTTACCATGCTATAGGCTGCAATTGAATAGGAACTGCTTGAACTGTCAGCACCAATACCACGTATTCTGGTTGTGATGTTGTCATCGGCATAAAGATAGGTGGTAGCACTATCAGTTACTATGGTTATGGTGCTGCCCACTGGGAATGGAATTTCATCATTGGTTGGCACAATAACGTTCCCAGTCCACTTGTAGATATGTTTGCCGCGATCATCGAGTTGCAGCAAGTAATCTGAAAAGTCGGTTTTGGTTTGGTCAACCTGTGGAACATCCTGACCACTGGTATCCATAACTGAACCATCTTCAAAAACAATTTGTGCCAGGCTTACCTGTCCACCAGTTGCTTGTTTCATAACTCCAGTGAGTTTATCCTGCATGATCCAGAATTCTGACACTGCAGGTGGTTCATAAGGCTCAACAATAAAAAGGTGTTCCTCTGCTACTGCATCTGCTGGAGGTGCATTTGTTCCTCCCAGATTGTGTGCGTACGGGTATTCAATTTCTCTGTAAATCCAGGGACCATAGGTGCCATGTCCACTGCCATCAGCAGGCAGTGTTGCCACAGTGGCTTGATAATAGTTATCTCCAGGAACATAACTGTAACCAAAGCACAGGCTCATCATGCCGTTGGAAACTGAAATGCTGTCGTGTTGAAAATTGCTACCGCCCCAATTGTTGTAAAGATCAAAGGTGCTATACACATCTCGCATGTAAACCAATCCACCATTTGGATCAATCTTGACTACCAGGAATGAATCATTGTAGCATTCTGATCCAGCATAATAAACACCGCCTACATAGATATATCCTTCTTCATCCACTGAAATTCCATCATATGGTTCGTTGCTAAATTGTCCATCACCAATCTGTGCACTCCACAATATATCACCAGTTTCGCCGCTCATCTTTGTTACATAGACGCTGCTATCATATGGTGTGTGGAATACAACAACATCACCTCTGGAGTCAACACGCACACCATTGACTTCCTGGTAGGTGTTGGAATTTTGGTCAACTAGATTTTTCCAAACAACATCACCAGCTGGATTGAACTTCATCACAATGCCAGTGTTTTCTCCCAGTGAACCCAGATAACCGCCCACAATGATATTGTCATTGCTGTCAACGGCAACAGTGTTGAAATAATCGTCGGTGCTGTTATGTGTGCCCACAACACGACCCCAATTGGGTGTGTAGATAACTGCTGTTGAACCAGTGTTTTGCACAACAGTGAATGGACCGCCTGTGCTGAAATTTACAGTACCACCACTGTTAATTGACAATTTTATCCATTCTGTTTGTGGAACTCCCACAGGAGCACTCCAACCTGTGATGCTGCCACCGCTATCAACTGCGGTAACAGTTATGGTTATCTTGTTGGCGGTTGCATCGCCCAGAACCAAATCACCACTGATATAGATTTGATCACCAACGCGGTAAAGTGCACCGCCACTGTTGCCCAGATCCACTTTGTAAACAGTTTTGTCTGGGTCTATGTAAATATTCCAAGTTGAGCCATTTCCATGTTGGCTATTGGTAGTTGATGCCAAATCGTACCAATTGTTGATGTCAATGATATCATAATAGTCTGTGCCCACTTTAATTTGCCAATCAGATATATAATCTGGATAATCACCTGAGGTAAATTTGTTTTTTGCCACAACCAAGACATCCACAGCACTTTGTGGTGTACCAGCAACACAATCTGTATAAGTTGTGGTTCCCCATGATAGTTGACCAACTACAACAGTTTCACCTTGGCTGTTGATTACAGCACTG
>Ga0164296_1001714_pt1 | contig 22703 bp, 15 predicted proteins | sample GEODES057metaG_FD_113533 | JGI IMG/M metagenome (GOLD analysis project Ga0164296, IMG submission 113533) | Dystrophic lake water microbial communities from Trout Bog Lake, Wisconsin, USA - GEODES057 metaG | ecosystem: Environmental > Aquatic > Freshwater > Lake | place: USA: Trout Bog Lake...
CAGGGGGCGTCTCAGGGGGCGTCCCAGGGGGGGGCACGGCGGGCATCGCCGCCGACGCACTGGTGGACGCGGCACTTTGCGCTGGTGCGGCTGCCGCGGCGCCCGCGCTTGCAGCGGCAGTCGCGGGCGGTTGCAGCTTATCGTCGGCGGTTGCCGGCTGCGCGTCGCCAGGTTGCAGCAATTGTGCCGCGGCGCCATCCAATGCACCGGACTTCAGCAGCCGTTCGGCCGCCCGCTCGATCAAATGGGATGCCTTGGGGATCAACATGCGGGGCGTGCTTTCCAAACCCGCTCCGCGACGGCGCTGGCGAATCGCCCGGGCCACGGGATGTGGCGCGGGCAGCTTCCTGCGGTTGGGCTGCGGGGGGTCTCAAGCGAGGCTGAGACGAGATTGCTAATCGGGGGGCGATTGGCGCGCACTAGATTAGCGCCGCCGAGCGCAAGACATGGACCAGCAAGCCGCCGTAAATGAAGACCAGCACGGCGACGGCGGCGCCAAACCTGAGGACCGCCAACAACCGATCCCGCAGCGGCGTCATGCCCAGAACCGAGATGCCACCCAGAACCGGCAATCCGAGCGAGCGCAGGTCATCGACGGTGGTGAAGGAGCGGTCGAGTTGGCCGACCAGAATTGTCACCGCGAGACCGGCGGCGAAGCCGGCGAATAGCACGCCGCTGATCAGCAAGATGCGATTCGGCGCCACCGGCAGACGGGGCACTTCCGGCGGGTCGATAATCTGTAGCTTCACCTTGTCCGCCTGGGTATCCGCGGCCTGGGCGATGTTGGCCGCCTGCAAGCGGCCCAGCAACTCTTCATAGTTACGCCGCAGCACGGTGTAGTCGCGGTCCATGTTCTGGTATTCGGCGATCAGCCCGGGTTGCTCGCGCTGCACCTTCTCCAGCCGCTGCAGATAGCGCACTGCGTCATCTTTCTGGCGCTGCAGCGATATCATGGCAGTCTCTGCTTCCACCAGCTTGACATTCAACTGCTCATAAACCGGATTGGGAACAGAGCGGCGGGGAGACCCGCCCTGATCGGTCGCCGGCTTGCCGTCAGCAGCCTTGCCGTCCGCGCTCGGCTTAGCCGGCACCGCGGGCGCCGCCGGCAGGTCGCGTGGCGCGTTCTTCAGGGATTCGATCAATTTTCTCTGGGCCACGACATCCGGATGCGCATCGGTATCCTTCAGCAACAAAAGGCGCAACTGGTCCTCGGCCTCTTGCAGGCGCGTGCGAACCGGCTGGCCGTTGATCGTGCCGTTCAGCGAGCCGGATTCTGCCACCAGCATCGGCGGCGTGTTGTCGACTTCCTGCTTCAGCGCGTCGCGCGCGATCGTTGCGTCTTGCAGCCGTCCTTCCACCTGAGACACCGCCTGCCGAGCGCCTTCGAGTGCGGGGACGTTTGGGTTGTTGTCCGCCGGCAAAATCTCGAGATAGCGGGAGCGGAAATCCGCGCGCCGCTTTTCCGCCGCGCGCAACTGCTGCTCGTAGGATTGGATCTGTCGCTCGAGGAAGCGACGGGCGTTTTCCATATCGGTGCGAGAGCCACCGGTCGCGCTTTCGACGAAGATGGTCAGCAATGTCTGCACCACGTCATGCGCCATCCTGGGATCGGTATCGCGATAGGAGATGGTGAACAGGTTGCGCGTTTGCGGCGTGACGTGAATTTCGTTCGTCAGGCGTGTCAGCAGGCGTTCGCGGTCGGTCGGGCCGTTCAGTGTCAGGTCCAGGTCGGTCTTGGAGACCAGCTTTTCCATATTCGGGCGGCTTAGCAACGTGCGTTGCAGGATCTCCAACTGTGTGGCGGGCGCCGTATCGGCGGCCAGACCGCGCAGCAGCGGGGTCAGCACCGCGTCGGCATCGACGAAGAGGCGGGCGCTGGATTCATACTGGTTCCGCACGACATAGACGCCGGCCCAGCCGACACCGCAGACGAGCCACGCCACCACCAAGCCCAGCCAGCGGCGACGCCAGGCAGCGCGAAGATATTGAGAAACCAGCAGCCGGACAGCATCCATGGCCTACGGTCCTCAGAACCAGGATTGCGGGATGATCAGCGTATCGCCTGGGCTCATGGGGATGTTCTGTGAAATGTCACCGTCTTTGATCAGATCTCTGAGGTGGACATGGATCGTCTCCGAACCGCCTCGCGGATCGGTGCGGACGATGATGGCACGATTGCCGGCGGCATATTTCGTCAGCCCTTTGGTGGCGATCATGACGTCGAGCAGGGTCATGTGATCGCGGTATGGGATGGCGATCGGATCCGTGGCTTCGCCGATGACGCGGACTTGCCGGTCGGCTGGACCGATAAAGTTACGCACGATGACGGTGACGTTGGGTTCCTGGATGTATTTCGCCAGTTTCTCCTCGATCTCCCGCGCCAGTTGCGTCGGCGTTTTGCCGGACGCGACGATATCTTCGATCAGCGGCGTGGAGATCCGCCCATCCGGGCGCACGGCGACACCGCCCTCGCTAAGGTCCGGATTACGGTAGACGAAGATGGACAGGCTATCGCCTGCGCCGATGACATAGTCGTCCGCGACGGCCGGCGGCTGATGCTCCACCACCGGCGGGGTGCCATGGCCGCTATTGCAGGCGGCCAGGGGGAGGAGAGCGGCCAGCAGAATCGCGGTGCGCGTCAGTGACAGTGACGCCACGACGGCTCGATAAAAGCTGAAACGGGGAAGGTCGCGGCGTGGCGCGCGCCCACCGGATCGGTCCAGGCTGGTGGCGGATAGATGGGACACGTTTCGAACATTCTCGGTCACGGAAACCCCTGGTAACTCTAATAGGCCCGATGATGCAAACGCCGCCGCTGCCGGCGGTGAAGCGGCACGATACAATCTCCTAACCAGCGCAGCCCCGTCCCGCGGCCCGCACCGTAGCTGCCCCCTTTGGTCGCCCCTCGGCTGCCACCTTGGGCCGCCCCCTTTGGGCCGCCCCCTTTGGGCCGCCCCCTTTGGGCCGCAGTTCCCCAGGACACCCCGAAGGCTAGGACGCCAAACCTGGATCACGCCGTCGAAGCCACGCAATCGCGACAGCAAGATCGGAAAAGCATGAGCCACCGACGAACGAGAAACGAGCGCACCGAAGCTCATTTTCCGACGGCTTTATATTCCGTCATATTTCGACATGCACCTCGACTCAACCAAAATTATCATAGACACGTAAACAAGCAATTTCAATAAGAAGCTTGGGTTTTTACACGCATCGGATGCGCAACCACCGATAACACGACTGAAAATTGCCCCTCGCCCGCTGGACGCGTTCACATTATCGGGAATCGTATCGTATTTGTTCGATTTTATCATTAAATCGACTTTAACGATTACAATACTGGAAAACACGACAATGTCTTATTTTGCAAAAAGCATTGACCGCTATGGCATTTTCTGAACATAGGCTACACAACGATACATGGAATGCGCGCCCATGGACCGCTGCAATCCCCGCAGCAATCGCCCTCGTATCGCGATTAGGGCGCGGCTTAAGGCGGCCGACACCGTGATGAAAGCCAGTATTTGATGGCGCATGACGAAACCATCGCCACGGCCAACGGTCAGACGCCAGAAATCCAGACCGGAACAGCCGCCAAAGGCACAGCCGCCCTCCTGCGGCTCAGCGAAGTCGCGCTGTCGGCCAGCGTCATCTTCGGACTGTTCCAGACCCCCGGCATCGAGGATCATCTTCCGGACTTGTTGCCATCCCTCACCCAGGCCGTGGCACTCTCCCCATCCGACTTGGCTGTCCTCCTGGCCGTCCTCCTCGCCGCCGCCATGACCCTATTGCTGACCGCAACCTTAACCCTGATCGACCGAGGCATCGCCCGACGACTGCAACCAGGGCGAGACACCTCATCCGGCATGAACCGCACCAGCACCCGGCATGCACCCGGGCGCCTGATCAGCGCGGTCGTGCTGACCGGCTTGATCGCCATCAGCGCCATACTGCTTGTGGATGGGGAAACGACCTCTCGCGCACGGGCGGCCGCGCTGGCCGCGACCATCGGCGCATGGGGCGTGACCATCGCCACGCTGCGCCTCGCGCTCGCACCGCCACACGCCGATCGCCGCATCCTTCTGCTCGGCACGCACCCGCAGCAAGAGCGTATGCGCGATCAGTTGCAGTCGCGGCGGGGCCGGCGTTTCGACGTCGTCACGGCCACGACCAAGACGGCTCCCGCCGCGCTGGCCTGGGATTCGCTCCGGCGGCAGAATATCTGGGCCATCGTGCTGATGCCGAGCGCTGACGCGCACGCAACGGGCACCTTGCTCGATGCAAAAATGCGCGGCCTGCGCGTTGTCAATGGCAGCACGTTCCTCGAACAGGCACTTGGGCGTATCGACCTCGACAGCCTGACCCCGCAGACCCTGCTCACCGCCGACGGATTTGCCGTCTCGGGCTCGTCGGATCGGCTCAAGAGGGTATGCGATGTTTTGATCGCCAGCCTGTTGCTGCTGCTGACCGCACCGTTGATGGCCCTGACGGCCCTGTTGATCACGGCCGACAGCAAGGGGGGCGTCATCTACCGGCAAGATCGGACGGGCGCGTTCGGCCGAACCTTCACCGTCTTCAAGTTCCGCAGCATGCGCGCCGATGCCGAAATTGGCGACAACCCACGCTGGGCGCAGGTCGGCGATCCACGAATCACCCGCGTCGGCCGCTTCATCCGCGCCACGCGGATCGACGAATTGCCGCAATTGGCGAACATTCTGCTTGGCGACATGAGCCTGGTTGGCCCACGCCCCGAACGGCCGCATTTCGTCCAGCAACTCAGCCAGGCGATCCCGTTCTACGACCAGCGCAGCTACGTCAAACCGGGCCTGACCGGCTGGGCGCAGGTCAACTACCCCTATGGCGCTTCAATCCAGGATGCGCGCGAAAAACTCGCTTATGATCTCTATTACCTGAAGCACCGCTCGTTCTGGCTCGATCTGCGGATCCTGCTCGCCACCGTGCGCGTCGTCTTGTCGCGGGAAGGGGCGCGGTGATCCGCCGCCCGGGTATCGGCCGGTGATGCTCGGCCGCCGCAAAACGCGCTGGATAAAATATCCCCTGGCTGACGATCGCGCTGATCCCCCGCTTTTGCGCGACGTGGCCGAACCTGTCGACGCAGCGACATTTTTGGCCGGTTCGGATGAATGTGTCATTTCGCTGGACCTTTACTGCCCGCGGATGCGATTGCCGGTCTGGTAACGCACCATGCTGACCGGCACAGACCCTTCCACCCTTTTCATCCTGCACGGGCTTTGCGCCGCCATTTATCTGGTCTTGGCCGGCTTGGTGCTGACGCGCCGGCCAGTCAGCCGTCCGGGCGTGCTGCTGGTGATTGCCTGCGGGCTGACGTCGCTATGGGCTGGCAGTTTCATGCTGTTGTGGCGCACGCCAGTCAGCGGCATCGCCGCCTGGCTGGAAATCGCTCGGTCCGGGGCCTGGTATGCCTTCATCCTGCACCTGTATCGGCGCACGGTAAGCGACAGCAATCACATGGCGACCGCGTTCCGCACGATGGGGTTGCTGGCGCTGATCGTCGTCTTCGGCACCCCGGCATTGGATATCTTGGCCGGCCAGGGGGGCTTTGCCGTGGCTTCACTGGCCACGGCGACGCGCTTGGGATTCGCGGTGTGCAACATCCTGCTGCTGGAAAACCTCTATTTTAATACGCCGCCCGAATCGCGCTGGAACATCAACCTTCTGTGTGTCGCACTCGGCGGCGTGTTTCTGTACGACATCGTATTGTATGCTGACGGTGTCCTGTTCCACCGCCTCTCTTTGTCGCTGCTGGCGGCGCGGGCGCCGGCGATGATCCTGGCCGCGCCGCTGATCGCCCTGGCGGTGGTGCGCAACCGGCGCTTGGCAATCGATATCCATGTCTCCCGCGACGTGGTGTTTCACAGTTTCACGCTGATCGGCTCCGGCGTGTTCCTGCTGGCGGTGGCTTTGATCGGCGAGGTGTTTCGTCGTGGCGGCTCGGAATGGGGGCGGGTGGCGGAAACCTCGATGCTGTTCGCCGCGGTGTTGGCGGTGGCCGTGGTCATCACCTCCGGCAGTGCGCGCTCACGCATCCGCTCCCTGTTGGTGGATAACTTCTTCAGCCACCGCTACGACTACCGCCGTGAATGGCTGCGCTGTATCGACACGCTGACCGCGCCGGAAGCCTTCATCCCGCTGCACAAGCGTGCCATCCGCGCCGCGGCCGAGGTGGTGGATAGTCCGGCGGGTGCGTTGTTCATGCGCCCGCCCCAGGATGTCGCCTTCCAATGGGCGGGGTCATGGAACCTGCCGGCGGTTACCGCGCCGATCCCCCCGGGCCACCCATTGGTCGCCCTGTTGGGGGAGACTGACAGTGCCGTGCGCGTTGATAGCCATCATGAACTGACGGACTGGCTACCGGAATTACAGCGCATTTGGCTGGCACTGCCGCTGCGGCAGGGCGACAAGACAATCGGTTTCGTCCTGCTGGCCAAGCCACGCGCGCAGTTCGAACTAGACCGCGAGGCGTTCGATTTGCTACGCGTCGTCGGGCACGAGATCGCCAGCCGGGTGGCGGAACAGCGCGCCGAACAGGTGCTGACACAAACGCAGCAATTGCGCGAATACAGCCAGAGATTTGCCTTCGTCATCCATGATATCAAAAATGTTTCCGGACAGCTTTCCATGCTTCTGACGAACGCCGAGGTGCATGCCGATAATCCGGCGTTTCAGCGCGACATGCTGGCGACCGTGCGCGCCTCGGTGGGCAAGATCACCCGCCTGCTAGGCCGCCTGGAAGCCGAACGGCAAGAGCGTGACCACGCCCTGATCACGCCGGCAGAGCGTTTGCGCCCGCTGATCGAGGCGCGGCGGCGGACCGCAGAACCGGACATCGTCCTCGGTGACCACAGCGCCGGCGCGGGCGCTGCCATCGACCCGGATGCTTTCGATACGGTGGTGACGCATATTTTGAACAACGCCATCGAAGCCTCCCCGGCCGAGGAAGCGGTGCGGGTGACCCTGCGCAACGATGCCAGCGGCATCATCATCGACGTGATCGATCGCGGCCCCGGCATGACGGCGGAATTCCTCCGGGACTCCTTGTTCAGCCCGCTGCGGAGCAGCAAGCCGGGCGGGCATGGCATTGGCGTGTATCAAGCGCGGGAATTGCTGCGCAACGCCGGCGGTGATCTGTTGGCGATCAGCCGACCCGGCGACGGCACCACGATGCGCATGATCCTGCCCGCGGTGCGGCCAACTCTGGCAGAAACAGCGCCAGCCGAAAGGACTGCGTTCCGAGCATGAGCGGCCAGACAGCAGAGCGCAGCACCCGGGCCAGCGCCAAACCGAAACTCCTCGTCGTCGAGGACGATGAGGGGTTGTGCTCACAATACCGGTGGGCTTTTCCGGCCTGCGAGGTGATGGTCGCGCATGCCCGACCGCAAGCAGTGAGCATGGCAACCCGGGAAATGCCGCCGGTCGTGCTGATGGATCTGGGTCTACCGCCCGACCCCGACGGCGTTTCCGAAGGCTTCGCCACACTCGGCGAGATCCTGCGCATCGCGCCGCAGACCAAGGTGATCGTTGTCACCGGCAATGGCGAGCGCAAGAACGCACTGCGCGCCGTCGCCTCCGGCGCTTATGATTTCTGTGAAAAACCGGTGGAAATCGAGGTACTGCGGACGATCATCGAGCGTGGTCTGAGCCTGTATCGGCTGGAGGAGGAAAACCGCCGCCTATCCGCCCTGCCCCGCCGCTCACCGATCGAGCGGATCATCACCGCCGATCCCGGCATGCTCAAGATCTGCCGCGACGTCGAACGCATCGCGCCTACCAATCTGCCGGTTCTACTTTTGGGCGAGAGCGGCACCGGCAAGGAGGCTTTGGCGGCGGCGGTGCACGCGATGGGCCCACGGGCGAAGCAGCCGTTCGTCGCCTTGAATTGCGGCGCCATTCCGGAAAACCTGCTGGAAAGCGAGTTGTTCGGGCATGAGCGCGGTGCCTTCACCGGCGCCGTGAAACAGACCATCGGCAAGTTGGAACAGGCGCACAAAGGCACGCTGTTCCTGGATGAAATCGGCGATCTACCACATCCGCTGCAGGTAAAACTGCTGCGCTTCCTACAGGACCAGATCGTCGAGCGCATCGGTGGACGGCAGAAAATCCAGGTCGATGTGCGCATCGTGTCGGCCACCAACGCCAATCTGGACGAGCGGATCGCCCAAGGTGTCTTCCGCGGTGATTTGCTCTACCGCATGAACGCCCTGACCCTCCGCGTGCCGCCTCTGCGTGATCGTGCCGGCGACGTGCCGTTGCTGGCGACGTATTTCCTGAACCGCTTCAACCAGGAATTCCGCCGCGGTATCCGTGGTTTCACCGAACACGCCACGATGGCAATGACCAATCACGATTGGCCGGGAAACGTGCGGGAATTGGAAAACCGCATGAAGCGTGCGGTGGTGATGACCGAGGGAAAGTTGATCGACGCGACGGACCTGGAACTGGCGGCGCCCGAGGACGCGGCACCGAACCTGGACCTTCGCGCCGCCCGCATGCGCGCAGAAAAAAGCGTGTTGCTGGAAGCGCTGGCGCGCAGCAACAACACGCTGGCGGTCGCCGCACGCCTACTGGGCGTCAGTCGTCCAACGCTTTATGGATTGATGGAAGCACACGGTATTTCGCCCGATGCTGGCCGCAGCCAGGATGGCGGCCGGAATGGCGGTTTGGTGCAAGACGAACAAGGGTAACAGCGATGCGATACAGGTCTCTCGGCTGGATCATGATGGGTGCCTGGCTGGGCGCTTGGCCGCTGGCTGCCCATGCCGCGGACTATCTGGCGAATGCCCAGGCATCGTTGAAGAAAGGCGATCTGAAAAGTGCGCAGATCGACCTGCGCAACGCTGTCCGCAGCGACCCGCAGAACGCCGAGGCGCATTACCTGTTGGGCCGCATTTCGTTCGAACTGGGCGATCCGATTGCCGCGGAGCGTGAAGCGCAGGCCGCGCGCGATCGCGGCTATGACCCGCATAAGACAGTGCCATTGCTGACACAGGCACTGCTGAGCCAGAACAAGTTCGATGACCTGCTGGATAGGGTTAAGCCCGAGGGCAAGGACGCGACGCTGGACGCGTCTATCCTGGTCTCGCGCGGCTATGCGCAGATCGGCCTGAAACACTCGGAAGAAGCGCAGAAATCGTTTGCTGAAGCCGAGCAGATTGCGCCGAATTCGGTGGAACCGCTGCTGGCGGATTCGCGCTTGGCGGTCGCCCGCGGCGACCTGAATGCCGCGCAGGACAGGATAGACCGCGCCATCGCCGCACAGCCGAAATCCGCCGAGGCGCTGCTGGCGAAGGCGCAGTTACTCCGTTTGAAGGGCGATGTGCCGGCGGCACTGGCGGTTTTGGACGCCCTGATCGTCGACCAGCCCAGTATCATCCAAGCGCGGCTCGACCGGGCCAACCTGGAAATCGCCGCCGGCAAGACGGATGCGGCCCAAAACGACATCGCCATGGTGCTGAAGGCAACCCCCGGCAATGTGCAGGCGATCTACCTGACCGCCGTGCTGGAAGCGCAGAACCGCAACTATAAGGCCGCGGACGCCGATCTGGACCGGATCTCGGGCTATATCCCGCGCATTCAGCGCGGGTATTACCTACAGGCCGTGGTGAAGGAACAACTGGGTCAATATGCCCAGGCCGAGGATGCCGCGCGCAAATATCTTGCCCGATCGCCCAACGACCTGGCCGCTTACAAGGTCCTGGCGCGGATCCAATTCGCCAACCACCGCCCTGATCAAGTCATCGATACGCTGGCCAAGGTGACCGAATCAGGGCGCGCCGACGCCGAGGCGTATGACCTGATCGGTCGAGGCTATGCGGCCGTCGGCCGGGGCCCCGATGCCATCGAGGCGTTCCAGAAAGCGCAGGCGCTGGCGCCCAATGACGTCGGTGTGCAAACCCGCCTCGCGTCGGTGCGCATGGGCATGGGTGATGCGGAAACCGCCGTCGGCAACCTGGAGCATACGCTGCAACTGGCGCCGAAACTGCCCGCTGTGGGCGAGGCGCTGTTCTTTGCCGCCCTTGCCACCGGCGACACGAGCAAAGCCACCGACGCGCTGGACAAAATCCGCGCCGCGCAGGGCGATAACGAGATCGTCGGCAATCTGAGCGGCCTGTTGAAGATGGCCAACCTGGACTTCGACGGCGCCAAGACGACGTTTGCCGACTTGATGAAAAAATACCCCGACTTTTTGCCCGCGAAGATCAATCTGGCGCGGGTCTACCTGATGGAAGGCAACCGCACAGAGGCCGAGGCGCTGCTGCAACAAGTTCTATCGAAGCAGCCGGCAGCCGATCCGGCGCTGACGATCATGGTGAATTCCTACGTCGCGGCGAACAATCTGGATCAGGCCATCGCCTTGACGGAAAAGGCGCATGCGAGCAATCCGGATCTGGTTCGCGTCATCGTCTCGCTGGGTGACCTCTATATCCGGGCCGGACAGCCGCAAAAGGCCCTGGATCTGGCGAACGGCGAAAAGGGCGCCAATGCGACCAACAACGACATACTCAGCCTAAAAGCCGCCGCCTTGCTGGCATTAGGCCAGCGCAAGGAAGCGCGCGAGGTCTATGCCATTATCATGAAGCAAGACCCCTTCGTCGTCGGTGCCCGCCGGCAGCTTGTGGCACTGCTGATCGAGGCGGGCGAGTTCGAAAACGCCCGCGCCGTGCTGCAAACCGGTATCGCCGCCGATCCGCGCAACTATACGCTGTATCAGGATTTGGCGCTGGTCGACCTGAAGTCCACCGGTGTGGACGCCGCGCTGGCCACCGCTGATCGCCTGCAATCCCAGGATCGAGAATTTCCGGCCGTTCGCGCCTTGCGCGGCGACGTCTATATGGCCGTCAACCGCCCCGGGGATGGCGCCGCCGCGTACAAGGAAGCCTTCAACAAGGCACCTTCCAGCCTGTTGGTAGCGCGTCTCGGCAACGCCCTGCTGCGCTCGGGTCAGCCGCAAGAAGCCAGCCGCCAGTTGCTGGAGTGGCTTGGTCAGCACCCCGAGGATATGACCGTGACCGAACAGGTGGCGGAGATTGCCATCAACCAGCACAACCTGGACGAAGCGGAACGCTTCCTGCAAGCGGTGCTGAAGCAGAAGCCGCATGACCCGGTGGCGCTGAACAACTTGGCCTGGGTATTCCAGCAGCAAGGCAAAGAGAAAGAGGCGCTGGTGCTGGCCCGCCAAGCCTATATCCTGTCGCCGACCCCGCAGACCGCCGATACGCTGGGCTGGATCCTGACCACGTCCGGGCAGCCACTTGCGGCCGTGCCCGTGCTGCGCCAAGCGGTCGGGTCGGCCGCGAGCGCCGATCCACGCATTGTGTTCCACTATGCAATCGCGCTGCGCAACACAGGCAATGCCCAAGAGGCTAAGAAGGCGCTGGAAATCGTCGCCAATAGCAAAGGGGACTTCAGCGAAAAGCTGGATGCACAAAAATTGCTCGACGGCATGACGAAGGGCGGCTGAGACCGGATCGACGGGGCGCGGATCGGTACGGCGGAGCAGCGGATGGCACAGCCTCCATCCCCCCCCTTGCGCCTTCTCACCTTCTCCACCCTGTTCCCCAACGCCGCTCGGCCGAACCACGGCATCTTCGTTGAAAACCGGCTGCGTCAGGTGCTGGAAACGGGCGAGGCGATCAGCACCGTGCTGGCGCCGGTGCCATGGTTTCCCAGCCAATCCGCCGTGTTCGGCGCCTGGGCGGCGCATGCGAAAGCGCCACGGCAAGAGGTGCGACACGGTATCACCGTGCTGCATCCGCGCTATCCGGTCATCCCCAAGATCGGCATGACCATCGCACCGTGGCTGTTGTACCGGGCGATGGTGCCGGTGATCGGGCGGATGCTGGCGCAAGGGCAGAGCTTCGATGCCATCGATGCGCATTACCTCTATCCCGATGGCGTTGCCGCAACCTGGATCGGCCGGCGCTTCGGCCTGCCGGTGGCGATCACCGCGCGCGGCACGGATGTGACCCTGATCCCACACTACGCACGCCCGCGCCGCCTGATCCAAAAGGCCATCGGCGATGCCGGTGCGCTGATCGCCGTCAGTGCCGCGCTGAAACAGGCGCTGGTGGCGCTCGGGGCGCCCGCGGACCACATCACCGTGCTGCGCAACGGCGTCGATACCACCCTGTTTCGTCCGCCCGAAGACCGCGCGGCGCTGCGTCAAAATTTGCGGCTGACGGGTCCGACACTGATCTCGGTCGGCGGGTTAATTCCACGCAAAGGGCATGACCGCACGATTGCGGCGATGCGGCTATTGCCCGGCTTTACCCTGCTGATCGTTGGAGAGGGGCCGGAACAGGCGCGCTTACAAGCGATGATCGGAGCCTACGGGCTAACCGACCGGGTACGGCTGCTGGGGCCACGGCCGCATGCCGCCTTGCCGGACCTCTACGGTGCGGCGGATGCATCCGTGCTGGCATCCTCGCGGGAAGGGTGGGCGAACGTGCTGCTGGAATCGATGGCCTGCGGCACGCCGGCGGTGGCGGCCGATATCTGGGGCAACGCCGAGGTTGTGCGCGAACCGGCTGCTGGTCTGATCTACCGGCCGAACACGGCGGACGCCCTGGCCATCGCCGTGCGCGATCTATTTGCCACCATGCCCGCGCGGACAGCGACCCGCACCTATGCCGAAGCCTTCAGTTGGCGAGCAACGACCGAGGGCCAACTGGCCATCTTCCGCCGCCTAGCTGGGCGCTGACCGCTCGCAACGCTTTTTCCCCAACACCGTCTCCATGGCACCAACACCCGGCGGCTGCCGTGGGGCCAGACAGGGCGGCACCGGAACATGCGACACGGTTTAGGCTGGGCGTTCGACAGGACCCGCCACTGGATCGGCGTTTAACGCCAGGGCTGCCCCTGGGTTTAGCAGGAACCGGGCCGCATCCACCGGCAGGGCGTTACAGCGCCGCCAGTTTCTCGCCCAAAATGATCGGATCGCCTTTGATCATCAGGCGTTTTTCGCGGGCGGCAGCGCCGGCGGCCACCGCCACCGTCCCGCGTGGCACGTTCAGCGCGTCAGCCAAGATTATGCAGACGGCGCGGTTGGCTTTGCCATCCTCTGGCGGATCATTCACCGCGATGCGCAACCGCGGCCCATCTGCGCTGTCCACCACATCCTGCACACCGGCGCGTTTAGCACGCGGTTGCACCTTCACCGCGACGCTGACGCCATCCGGCAGGCCGCGCCAGAATCGCGGTTGCGCCGCAGGCTGATCCGCGTTTTCGGCCGCCGCCAAAGGCCGATCCTGTTTCATGGCCGCCCCGAGAGGTCAGACGAGGCGGGCTTGGCGGACAGCGGCGGCAATGAAATGGGCGAAGAGCGGATGCGGCTCGAACGGTTTTGACTTCAGTTCCGGGTGGTATTGCACGCCGATGAACCAGGGATGGTTCGGAAATTCGACGATTTCGGGCAGCACGCCGTCCGGGGACATACCCGAGAAGCGCATCCCGGTCGCCTCCAGCGCCTCCCGGTAATTGACATTCACCTCGTAGCGATGGCGATGGCGTTCCTGGATCTGCGGTCGGTCGCCATAGACGCGACGGACCAGGCTGTTTTCAGCCAGCACGGCAGGATAGGCACCCAGGCGCATGGTGCCGCCTTTATCGTCGGCTTCCGATCGCGTTTCGATCTGATTGCCGCGCGACCATTCCGTTAACAGGCCCACAACCGGCGTCTCGCATGGGCCAAACTCGGTGGAAGACGCGTCAGCCATCCCCGCAAGATTACGCGCCGCCTCGATCACCGCCATCTGCATACCGAAGCAAATGCCGAAAAACGGCACGTTGCGTTCGCGGGCGAAGCGCACCGCCTCGATCTTGCCGGAGGTGCCGCGTTCGCCGAAGCCGCCAGGCACCAGGATGCCATGGACGTCTTCCAGGCGCTGCACCGCGTCGGGTTTTTCGAAGATTTCGCTATCCACCCAATCCAGCCGGACTCTTACGCGATTGGCGATGCCGCCATGCATCAGCGCCTCGGCGAGCGATTTATAGCTGTCCAGCAGATTGGTATATTTGCCGACGACAGCGATCCGCACCTCCCCTTCCGGGTTGCGAATGGTATCGACGATATGGCGCCAGCGCGACAAATCGGGCGGCGTGTCGTGCGGCAGGGCGAAATGGCGCAGCACTTCGCGGTCCATGCCTTCTTCGTGATAGGCGATCGGCACCTGATAGATGCTGTCGGCGTCCAGCGCCGGGATCACCGCCTGGGCGCGGACGTTGCAGAAAAGGGCGATCTTGCGCCGCTCATTCTCCGGGATCGGGCGGTCGCAGCGGCACAGCAGCATATGCGGCTGGATGCCGACGTTCAGCAATTCCTTCACCGAATGCTGGGTCGGCTTGGTTTTCAACTCGCCGGCCGAGGGGATGTAGGGCACCAAGGTCAGATGCACGAACATCGACTGCTCGGGGCCGAGTTCGTTGCCCATCTGGCGAATGGCTTCCAGGAACGGCAGGGATTCGATGTCACCGACGGTGCCGCCGATTTCCACCAGCACGAAATCGAAGGCGCCGGTTTCGCGCTGCACGGCTTCCTTGATGGCATCCGTGATATGCGGGATCACCTGAACGGTGGCACCCAGATAATCGCCGCGGCGCTCTTTGGCGATCACGTCGCGATAGATGCGGCCGGTGGTGGCATTATCCAGTTGGGTCGCGTGCACGCCCGTGAACCGCTCATAATGCCCGAGGTCCAGATCGGTTTCCGCCCCGTCATCGGTGACGAAGACCTCGCCGTGCTGATAGGGGCTCATGGTGCCCGGATCGACGTTCAGATAAGGGTCGAGCTTGCGCAATTTCACGGCATAGCTGCGGGCTTGCAGGAGGGAGGCCAGCGCCGCGGCGGCGATACCTTTTCCCAAGGAGGAGACCACGCCGCCGGTGATAAACACATATCGCGTCATGGGCGCCCTGTATAACGAGCCGAATCGGGCCTATGGAAGCCCGGCATCAGCGCAAAAAGACGAAAGATCGTTAGTTCGTCGGTGCCGACGGACCGGCGGGTGCCGCGGGGGCAACCGGTGCCGGGGTGGCCGGAGCGCCCGCGGGGATGGAAGCCGGCGAACTCGACGGCGCACTGGCCGGCGCGGCCGGCATGCTTTCCAGGATCGAATGGGTCTGTCCGCCGCCCTTGTTCAGGATCGCCAGCACCATCGACAGGGCAAAAAAGATCGCCCCCAGGATGGCGGTCGTGCGGGTCAGCAGATTGGCCGTGCCCCGCCCGCCCATGAACGAGCCCATGCCCTGGGAGCTGCCAATACCCAGCCCGCCACCTTCACTGCGCTGGATCAGCACGACGCCGATCAGCATCAGGGTGACGAAAAGGTGAACGATCAGCAGAACGGTATTCAACGCGAGGAACCCTTCAAGCCAGATTGGCGCCGCCGAACTAAAGACAACAGATACGCAAATGGGCGGCCCGCAAACGGCCATTACGCAAACAGCGTGGGACGGCCGAGACTACCCCTGCCGCCAGACCACGCGCTGCGCGCTTCTAGCCGGACTGGGCGGCGCGAGCAATCGCCAGAAAATCATCGGCCTTCAACGCCGCGCCACCGATCAGCGCGCCGCCGACCTCGGGGATCGCCAGCAGCGAGGGCGCGTTGGCCGGACGGACGGAACCGCCGTAAAGGATGCGGATGCCGCGTCCTGCCGGTCCGAACAGGTTTTCCAACTGCGCACGGATAAAGCCATGCATGGCAAGCACATCCGCTTCGGTGGCCGTTTTCCCGGTGCCGATAGCCCATACCGGCTCGTAGGCGACGACGCCGGGGAAGGGCTGCGGCAGGCTTCCGGCCAACTGCCGCCCAACGACCGCGCCTTCCTGCCCCGCCGCGCGTTCGGCTTCGGTTTCGCCGACGCAGACGATCGGGGTCAGGCCGGCGGCCAAAGCTGCCACGGCTTTTTCGCGCACCTGGGCGTCGGTTTCGTGGTGGTTCTGCCGCCGCTCGGAATGGCCAAGGATGACATAGGTGGCACCGGCATCGCGCAGCATCGGCGCGGCGATGTCCCCGGTATGCGCGCCCTGCGCGGCGGCGTGGCAATCCTGACCACCGACGGCGACGTTGCTGCCCTTCAGGGCAGCGGCAACCGCGGCGACGTGCAGCGCGGTCGGGCAGACCAGCAGTTCGGCACCGATCCCGGCCGATCCGGCGGCGACGCCTTGCGCCAGGGCGATGGCATCTTGCGTCAGGCAGTGCATTTTCCAGTTACCGGCGATCAGGTGCCGCATGACCGATTCTCCAACGCTCGGCCCCGTGATCCGGCGTGTTGCCGAGCGTCGGACGAGGCTTTGAGGGCGGGGGCCGATCCCCCGGTGATGATCGCGCTCTAGCGAACTGCGCGCGCGCGTCAAGTGGCGCGACACCGCGCCAGTGCCGCGGAGGGGGCCAAGGAGGGGGCCAAGGAGGGGGCCAAGGGGCGGCGCCCAGGGGGGATTTACCCAGGGGGATTTGCCAAGGGGGGTGGCAACGGCTGGCACCGCGCGCGCATGCGGCGCGCTGGCATGAGGCGCATTGGCATGAGGCCTGGGGCAATGCGGCACACTGGCAATATTGGCGCTGCACGCTTATACGAGCGCCCTGTCCGTACCTCAAAGGCCGTCCGGCTCGCATGATCTCGCTTTTTCGCCGTTTTTCAGAATCCTGGATCGCCCGGATTTTCTTCATCGTCATGGCGGTGTCTTTTGTCGGCTGGGGCATTACCTCCGACCTTGGCCGGCTGATCGGCGCTGACCCAACCTGGGTGGCCAAGGCGGGCGGGGAAATGATCGAGATCCCCGCGTTCCAAGCCGAATTTCAGCGGAACCTGATGGCCGAGTCGCGGCAATTGCAGCCCGGCCAGGACATCACCACGGAACGGCGGCGGCAGATCGGGGCGCAGACGCTGAACCAGATGATCGGTCAGATGGTGATGACGCAGGAACTGCGGAACCTGCGCGTCGTCACGCCGAATGAGGCTCTGCTGGCTGCGATCCATGACATGCCGGCCTTCAAGGGGCCGAGCGGCCAATTCGACCGCGCGACGTTCGAAGCTGTGCTGCGCAATAATAACCTGACGGAAGAGCGGTTCTTGAACCTGCTGCGCAACGACATCGCGCAGCGTCAGTTCATCAGCGCGGTCGATAGCGCCGTTGCCGCGCCCGAGGCCGAGGTGACGCCGCTGTTCACCATGGAGTTCGAAAAACGCTCTGCCGACATGGCCTACTTTCCGATCGCGGCGCAACCCGCGCCGCCCGCGCCTGATGAGGCGGTGCTGCGGCGTTGGTATGACAACCACCCCGACCTTTATCGCACGCCAGAGTTCCGCCGCATCAAAGCGGCCGAACTGACACCGGCCTCCCTCGCCTCCGAGATCTCGGTGACCGAAGATGATCTGCGCGCTTACTACCAGGAGCATCACGCCGAGTTTGCGACCATTGCCAAACGCTCGGCCGAGATCGTCTCGGCCCCGAATGAGGCTGCGGCCCGGGCATTAGCCGATAAATGGGTGGGCGGTGCCGACTGGGCGGCGATGCAGGCCGCGGCGACGGCAGCAGGTGCGTCAGCCATTCAGCAGGACGACGCGACGGCGGTGGAGTTTCCCGACCCGGATCTGGCGAAGGCGGTGTTCGCGGCGCCGCTGGATACGGTCAGCGCGCCCGTGAAGGGGCAGTTGGGCTGGTTTGTGGTGAAGGTGACCAAGATCGTCGCCGGCGGGGAAACAAGTTTCGCACAGGCGCAGGACACCATCCGCGCCCGCGTGGCAGCCAGCAAGGCCACCGACCTGATGTATGAGCGCGCCAATAAGCTGGATCAGTTGCTGGGCAACGGCGCCACGTTGGATGACTTGCCGGGCGACCTGGGTTTGATCGGTGTCGCGGGCACGCTCGATGCCAAAGGGCAAACCCAGGAGGGCGAAAAAGCGCCGATCCCCGGCCCGCCGGCCCTGCGCCAAGCGATGATCGACACCGCCTTTGGCACCGCACCGAACGACGCGCCGCGCCTGACGGAAGTGCCGACGCCCGATACCGGCGGATCGGCCTATTTCGCCCTGGTGGTGGACGCGGTGATCCCGCCCGGTTTGCAACCCTTCGACGCGGTGAAGGACCGCGTGCTGACAGACTGGACCGACGATCAGAAGCGCCGCGAGGCCAACGCAGCCGCGACGGCGATGATGGCCGCGGTCCAGGGTGGGCAATCTTTCTCCGACGCGGCAACAGTGGCCGGCGTGCGCCCGGTCTTGTCGCCGCTTGTCACCCGTGATGCGCAGGACCAAGCAATGCCGCCGGCACTGCAACAGGTGCTTTTCCAGTTGAAGCCGCACGAGACCACGATGGTGGAAGGGGCCGACGGCTTCCTCGTCGCGCAGTTGATGGAGATCGTGAAACCCGATCCCGCAGCCGACAAGACCGGCTATGAGCAAGCGCGTGCCGCGATCTCCCGCTCGATCGGCGGCGATATCGGCAGCATCGTTGCCGCCGCGCTGCGCCAGCGTGCGGCACCGCAAGTCCAGCAGCGCAATTTCGATTCCATCGTCCAGCCGCGTTGAGGAGCACCATGAACGCTCACGCCTCCCCCGGGTTTGCCGCCTTCCGCCCCGCCTATGAGCAGGGACGCGGCAGCCTGGTCTGGCGCAAGACGGTGTCGGATCTGGAAACGCCCGTGGCGGCGTTCCTGAAACTGGCGCACGGACAAGCGAATTCCTTCCTGTTGGAAAGCGTCGAAGGTGGGGCAGCGCGCGGGCGCTATTCGATCATCGGCATGCAACCCGACATTATTTGGCGCTGCCAGAGCGGCGCGGTGGCGATCAATCGCCATGCACTGTCGGCGCCGCACGCCTTTGTGCCGGACACGCGCCACCCGCTGGACAGTCTGCGCGCGCTGATCGCCGAAACCCGCCTGGACGTGCCGGCGCATCTGCCGCCGATGGCGGGCGGACTGGTCGGCTATCTGGGCTATGACATGGTCCGGCAGATGGAAAACCTGCCGAACAGGAACAAAGACACGATCGGCGTGCCGGAAGCGATCATGACGCGGCCCACGCTGTTCGCCATTTTCGACAACGTCAATGACGAGTTATCGCTGATCACACCGATCTACCCGGCCGGCGATGTCTCGGCGGAGACCGCGTGGCAGCGCGCGATGGACCGGCTGGACGCGGCGGAAGCGGCATTGGAACGCCCCCTGCCCCATCAGCCGCCGCCGGTTGTGCTCCCCGACCCGCCGGCACCGGTGTCCAACGTCTCGAAAGACGCGTTTCTCGCCGCAGTCGGCAAATGCCAGGAGTATATTGCCGCCGGCGACGCCTTCCAGATCGTGCTGTCGCAGCGCTTTTCGGTACCGTTCGCACTACCGCCCTTCAGCCTGTATCGGGCGCTGCGCAGGATCAATCCGGCCCCCTTCCTGTTCTTCCTGGATTTCGGCGGCTTCCAGGTTGTGGGATCGTCGCCCGAGGTGCTGGTGCGTCTGCGCGACGGCACGGTGACGATTCGCCCATTGGCCGGCACCCGGCGGCGCGGCGCGACACCGGAAGAAGATCTGGCGCTGGAAGCGGAACTGCTGGCCGATCCGAAAGAACGGGCAGAGCATTTGATGCTGGTCGATCTGGGGCGCAACGACGTCGGGCGTGTGTCCGCCATCGGCTCGGTCAAAGTGACCGAGAGCTTCGTTATCGAACGGTTCAGCCACGTGATGCATATCTCCTCAAACGTCGAGGGCAAGCTGCGCGACGGACTGGACGCGGTGGATGCGCTGACCGGCGGCTTTCCTGCCGGCACGCTGTCGGGCGCGCCGAAGGTCCGCGCGATGCAAATCATCGAAGAGTTGGAACCCGACCGGCGCGGCATCTATGCCGGCTGCATCGGCTATTTCGCCGCCAATGGCACGATGGATACCTGTATCGCCCTGCGCACCGCCTTGGTGAAGGACGGGATGATGCATGTGCAGGCCGGCGCCGGGATCGTCGCCGATTCGGTGCCCGAAGCAGAATATGAGGAATGCCGCCAAAAAGCCCGCGCCTTGGTGCGCTCGGCCGAAGAGGCAGTGCGCTTCGCCGCCGGCAAGGCTGGCGCCAACGCGGGGGCTTGAAGCAGCCGTTGTCCGCCGATGACCGTGGCACTGCCTGGGTGTGCAACGCCGGTTATGGATCGCGGCCGGCACAACAGCCGGGCCATCGTTCGGGCAGTCATGATCGCAACGGTCACGACCGGCACAAAGACGGGGACCACAAAGACGGGGACCACAAAGACGGCGGCCATAGGGACAGCGGCCATGGATACCGCGGCCATAGCGACGCAAACGCCGGAGGCGATGACCGTCTGACCCATGCCAGCCCAGGCGTCGTCCGCCGGCGCCCAGGCTTATGGGCCACAGACAGGCAAACACCGAAAGAACCGGCAAATACCCAGCGGGAAGGAGCACGTCGATGTTCGAAACCTACAGCGGCGCCACGCGACTTGTGCCGATCCTGGGCCATCCGATCCGCCAAGCGAAATCGCCCTATGGCCTGACAAAAGGCTTTGCCGATCGCGGCGCGGATGTCGTGGTCGTGCCGATGGATGTCACGCCCGATGCCGTCGCCACCGTGCTGACAGCGCTCGACTCGGTTCGCAACCTTGCCGGCATCATCGCCACGGTGCCGCATAAATTCGCCCTCTGTGCCCACGCCGACAGACTGACCGACCGGGCGGCGTTCTACGGATCAGCCAACGTCATGCGCCGAGATGCGTCAGGCGCGTGGCTGGCCGATATGCTGGACGGCGTCGGTTTCGTACGCGCCGTGCAGGCCGCCGGCGGCACCGTGGCAGGCGCCACCGCATTGCTGGCGGGGGCTGGCGGCGCGGGCGGGGCAATCGCGTTGGCGGTGCTGGAAAACGGTGCCGAATCCCTGGCGGTGCATGATGTCGATCCGGCAAGGCGCGCGGCTTTGGTGGCGAAGCTGAACGCGGTCTATCCAGGCAAGGCACGGGAGGGTTCGGCGATGATCGCGGGTTACGACCTAGTGCTGAACGCCACACCGATGGGGATGCGCCCAGGCGATGCGCTGCCGCTGGACCTGTCTGACCTGACCGGCTCGATGTTCGTGGGCGATGTCGTCACCCCGCCCGGTCTGTCTCCGCTGTTGCAAGCGGCGCAGGCGGCCGGCTGCCGGATCAGCTCGGGCCACGATATGTTTCACGCCTCCCTGGACCTGATGCTGGATTTTTTCACCGCCGCCTGACGGATAAGCATCCGCGGGCGAGTAAGCACCCGCGGGCGCGTAAGCATCCGCGGGCGAGCGGCAGACAACGCGCGCTTCAGAACCAATCGCCAAAGATACCCGCCCAAGGTTGCCTTTCCCGGCGAAGGCGGCAAACTGCGCGAAACAGAACGGGGAAACCACCATGGGCTTGAAAATTGCAATCATGGGCACGGGCGCAGTCGGTGCCTATGCCGGCGCGCATATGGCGCAAGCCGGCGAAGACGTTACATTCATCGATCCCTGGCCCGAAAACGTGGAAACGATGAAGGCCAAGGGACTGAAAGTCTCACACCTGCGCGATGTGCCGGAATGGTCAACGCCGGTGAAAGCGCTGCACCTGACCGAGTTGCAGCAGGCCGCCAAAGAGCAACCCTTCGACATCGCCTTCGTCTGCATGAAATCATACGATACCGAGTGGGTGACGACGATGATCGCGCAATACCTCGCACCTGGCGGGTTCGTGGTGTCGTTGCAGAACTGCATGAACGAGGAAACCATTGCCGGTGTCGTCGGCTGGGGCAAGGTTGTGGGCTGCATCGCCAGTTCGATCACCGTCGATCTATGCGAACCTGGCCATGTCAAGCGTGCGGCCGGCAAAAGCGGCACGAAGCACACCGTCTTCCGCACCGGCGAAGTGCACGGCCGCATCACCGAACGCGTGCAGCAAGTCCAACGCCTGGTGGCGCTGTCCGATTCGGCACTGGTGACGTCCAATTTGTGGGGCGAACGCTGGTCGAAGCTGGTGACGAACGGCATGGGCAACGGCCTGTCCGCCTGCACGGGGCTGATCAGCAAGGACATCCTGCGCGACGACACGCTGCGCCGCTTCGGCGCCAAGCTGGGCTCGGAAGCGATCCGCGTCGGTCAGGCGCTGGGCTATGAGTTGGAAGAAATCCACCATATCGACCCCGAGGTGATCGCGCGCGCCGGTGAAGGCGATGCCGCCGCGACGCGGGCCTATGACGAGCACCGGTTAGAGGAAGTGAATAAGGCCGGCGGCGGTGAACACCGCCCCTCTATGGGTCAGGACATGGTGAAAGGCCGCCGCACGGAGATCGAATTCCTCAATGGCTTCATCACCCGCAAGGGCGAGGAGATCGGTATCCCGACACCCGCCAACGCGGCGCTGACCGATATCGTCAAGCGGGTGGAGCGCGGCGATCTGAAGCCAGATCCGAAACATATCATCGATCTGCGACTGAACTGATCCCCGCCACACTGGGCCGGGCCAGAGGGGGCGGTCCAGAGGGGGCGGGCCAGAGGGGGCGGGCCAGAGGGGGCGGTCCAGAGGGGGCCGCGACGTCCGAGGCTGTTGTGTGACCACAACGGCCCCCGTGCGGTGCGGCCCCATCCGGCGCGCACGTGTCGGCCAAGCACGCGGGTCGCACCGGCTCTTGGGACCTTGCACGATGTCTGTGCCTAAGGCCGAGCGCTGCGTGGGGGGATGA
>Ga0164296_1001715_pt1 | contig 22699 bp, 20 predicted proteins | sample GEODES057metaG_FD_113533 | JGI IMG/M metagenome (GOLD analysis project Ga0164296, IMG submission 113533) | Dystrophic lake water microbial communities from Trout Bog Lake, Wisconsin, USA - GEODES057 metaG | ecosystem: Environmental > Aquatic > Freshwater > Lake | place: USA: Trout Bog Lake...
GCTGCCGCATTGACCGCACTGGCACTTGTTGCTGCTGCGTGTTCATCGGGTAGCTCTTCGTCATCAACAACGATGCCGAAGTTCACCGGCGCTCCAGTGGTGATCGGCCAGATCATCCCAATCACGGGTGCTGCACTTCAGTTGGGCCAGCAGGCAGCTGCTGACACGGCTGCGATCAACTACTACAACCAGCAGGGTGGACTTGACGGTCACAAGATGGTCCTTGACCAGTGTGACAGCCAAGACAGTGCCACGATCGAGACCCAGTGCGCACAGCGCTTGGTGAACGAGCACGCCATTGCCACCTTGGGTGACTCAGTCAACTTTGCGCCTGACGCCGTGACTGCGGCTCTGAGCGCTGCAGGTATCCCTGAAGTTGGTTTGCTTGAATCTGCTCCTTCTGAGTACATGTCAACTGACATGTACCCCATCGACCCAGGCATGATCCTCATGCTGGCCGGTATGATTACGATTCTGATCAAGCACGGCTGCATGAACCCTGCGCTGGTCACTGTGGACAGCCCAACGGCGCCACAGCTTCCTGCGTTGATTGGCCCAATCGCACAGACCGCTGGCGGCAAGCTTGGCCCATTGGTTCTGATCTCCGGTACGGCGACTGACTACAGCCAGTACGTCACCGCTGCTCAGGCCAACGGTGCATGTGGTGCTGCACTTGCAGTCGGTACTGCTCAGGCAGACGCCTTCATCACCGCAGCCGCACAGCTCAACTCGAGCTCGAAGTACTCGGCCTCGTCGGGTACCTTCGGTACGACTGACCTGAAGAAGCTGCCTGCGTCAATCACCACCAAGATGCGCTACACCTACGGTGAGCCCTTCGGTGACGACCCAGGCGTTCCTGGTCTCGCTAACGAAGCCACCGTCTGGAAGGAAGGCGGCTCTAACATCACGCCTGCCAACGCCCAGGGTGCTGCGGTTATCCCGCCGGTTGCTTTGCACGCCATGATCGTTGCCGCCAAGTCCATCGGTTCAGCTCCGGTGACTGCTGCTTCGTTCACCGCTGCTCTCAAGGCTGCAACCAACATCAACATGTGGGGCATTACGCCTAACTGGAACCCAGGTCAGCCAATCAAGGTTGCTGGTCCGTTTGCGCCTCTCTTTGGTGTGAACATCACGAACCCCTTGCTGTGGGACGAAGGATGGAACGGCAAGAACGGCACTAACGACGGTCAGTTCAACATCCTCGCCGATGTTCCTGGCTCCGGAGTGAGTGCATCGAGCAAGTAGTACAGAAGTTTGAGATTGTGACTGGGGCCACGGCTGTAGAGCCGTGGCCCCAGTCATTTCTCATAATGAATTGAAATCTGCTAAGAAATGCACACGTTCAAAATGCAATAGCGCGTTCTAATGGGGGGGCAGGCGTGAATAGTTTTTTGCAGTACGTCATTCTCGGGCTCGGAGCTGGAGCGGCGTATACCTTGCTCGCTCAGGGTGTCGTTCTCATCTACAGAGGATCGGGAATCGTCAACTTCGCGCAAGGCGCAATCGCCATGGTTGGTGGCTACCTTTGGTACGTCACCTGTGAGACCAATCTTGGTTGGTCGTTTTGGCCCTCGTTCCTCGTTGGCGTCCTCGCTGCAACTGCAATCGGCCTGATCTTCCAGCAAGTTGTCTTGCGAGCGATTACCCGAGCAGGGGCGTCCCCACTGACCAAAGTGATTGCCACACTGGGGCTTTTGATCGTTGTCCAAGCTTTAGTGATTCAGAAGTACACGGACGTTCCTGTCACTGCCATCCCGCAGTACTTGCCAGCCCACCTGTGGCACGCAGGAAAGATCTTGATAGAGGAAGACCGGATTATCCTCCTCGTCATCGCAGGGGCACTCACGACGGCGCTGTGGGCGTGGTCGAAATTCACCAAAACTGGTCTTGCGATCACAGCAAGTGCTGAAAACGAGCGAGCGGTCTCAACGCTTGGTTGGTCACCGAACAAGCTTGGTGCCATTACCTGGGGACTGGGTTCGGCATTGGCTGGAGCGGCCGGAATCCTCCTTGGCCCAGTGACTGGTCTTGACCCGATTGGCTTCGTGTTGGTGGTCACTATTTCTGGACTTGCCGCTGCGCTTGTCGGTGGCTTTCGTTCCTTCCCTCTCACGATGCTGGGGGGAATGATCCTTGGCATCGGCCAGAGCGTCATTTTGCTGTGGCAGACACACATCGCAAGTTTCTTGGGCCTTCAGGTTCTTACGGGTTCCGAAACCATCATTTCGTTCATTGTCATCATCGTGGTACTCGTCGTCCGAGGACGAGGTTTGCCGCTACGTAGTCACGTGGTTGAGCGTTTGCCAAAGTTGGGAAGCGGTATCAAGAAGTGGCCTGAGATCATTCTGGCCACGGTCCTCGTCGGAGTTATTGGCTTCTTCTTCTTCAATAGCAGTTGGCAGTCGGCATTGTCCTACTCGCTGCTTTCAGGCATCATCATCCTGTCCGTGATTATTTTGACTGGTTTCACTGGCCAGTTGTCACTTGCCCAGTACGCAATCGCTGGCATGGGTGCAGTCTTTGCATCCAACTTGATTGAGCACCAACATCTCGACCCGTTGCTGGCGCTCATCGCAGGAGCGCTTCTTGCGGTTCCGGCGAGTTTGCTCTTCGCTATCCCGGCACTTCGAACTCGAGGTGTGAACCTGGCGGTGGTCACCCTTTCTTTGGGCTACACAGTGCAAGAGATCATCTTCACGAACACTCAGATCATCGGCAACATCAACAAGGACGGAACGCCAATCGGCGTCGTTCATTTCTTTGGGATCAATGTGAACTCATTGGTTTATCCGCAACGCTGGGTTCTGGTCTGTCTGATCGCCTTTGTGTTGGTGGCACTGATGACTGCCAACCTCCGTCGCTCCGCTTCAGGTCGTCGGTTGCTTGCGGTCCGGACAAACGAGCGTGCAGCAGCGTCACTCGGTATCTCAGTCTTCCGGGCCAAGATTTATGCCTTCGGCGTTGCAGGAGCGTTTGCTGCCATCGGCGGAATTTTGATTGGTTACCAGTTCACGGTAACGACCTACACGGCCTACGACGCCTTTAGTTCGATCTACGCCGTCGCCTATGCCGTGATCGGTGGTGTCGGCTACGTCATCGGTGCCGCTCTTGGTGCAGGCATGGTCCCAGGTGGTCTGGGGACGAACATCTTCAACTTGCTGCATCTAGGAACTTGGACTGCGACGATCGGTGGAGTGATCCTGCTCGTACTGGTCATCTTCCAACCAAATGGTGGTGTCGAGCCAGGCGCCAAGCAGTGGGGACCACTTATGGACAAACTCCTGCGCCGCAAGGAAGTCGCCTATGTCCTGCCTCAAACCACCGCCGAGCGCGTTGCTCCTGGTTCATTGGTGGTCAATGAAGTGGGGGTCCGCTTCGGTGGCGTCGTTGCCGTAGACGGCGTGAGTTTGGAAGTCAATGCGGGCCAGGTTGTCGGTCTCATTGGTCCAAACGGAGCTGGAAAAACAACCTTCATTGACTCGGTAACTGGTTTCGTTAGAACAACCGGTGGTTCGATCATCCTCGATGGAGTGGACGTCACGTCGTGGAGTGCAGCGAAGCGCTCTGGGAGTGGTATCCGCCGCTCCTTCCAGTCACTTGAACTCTTTGAAGACTTGACGGTCCTCGAAAACCTCCGTTCTGGAACGAAGGAAGTGGGCCGCTGGTCCTTCATCACTGACCTCTTCTGGCCGAAGCAGAAAGACCTGCCGCCGACAGCAGTTGCCGCCGTTCGGGAGTTCGGCTTGGAAGACAAGTTGAACTTGTTGCCCACGGATCTTTCCTATGGACAACGACGTCTGGTGGCCATTGCTCGGGCAGTTGCGTCTGGCCCATCAATTCTGTTGCTTGACGAACCAGCTGCCGGTCTCGATGAGACGGAGAGCCGTGAGCTTGCAACACTGATTCGACGTCTCGCAGACGAGCGTGGCATGGGCATCTTGCTTGTCGAGCACGATGTTGCACTCGTGATGTCAACCTGTGACCGAGTCGTCGTGATCGACTTCGGTCGCAAAATTGCAGACGGAACACCTGAAGTGGTCCGTGAAGATGCCAACGTGATTGCGGCGTATCTCGGAGAGCAGCAGCAGGAAGAAGTGGAGGTCAGCGGTGAGTGACACAGTCGTTGAATGCAAGGACCTGACAATTGGCTACGGCATTACGCCGGTTGGACGAAATCTCAATATCTCGGTCAATGCTGGAGAAGTGGTCTGTCTTTTGGGTGCGAATGGTGCAGGAAAGACCACCACCATGCTCACTATTGCGGGAGAGATTCCACCTCTGGGAGGAGAGGTGGAACTCTACGGCGCGAAGGCAACGGGAGCAATGCACAAAAGGGCCAAGGCGGGCATGAGTTTCGTGACCGAAGAGCGTTCCGTGATCATGAGCCTCTCAGCGGCAGACAACCTGCGTCTCGCAAGCGTTCCCGAGGAGAAGGCAACAAGTCTCTTCCCAGAACTTGCGCCTCTGATGGGCCGCACCGCCGGTCTACTTTCTGGTGGTGAGCAGCAAATGCTGACCTTGGCCCGAGCGCTGGGTCGTGATCCCAAGATTCTGCTCGCCGACGAACTCAGCCTTGGCCTTGCTCCAATCATCGTGGAGCGGCTGCTCAAGGCGGTTCGCAGCGCTGCAGATGACCAAGGCGTCGGTGTCTTGCTCGTTGAACAGCATGTCCGCCAGGCGTTGACAGTGGCCGATCGCGTCTATGTCATGCAGCGAGGGAGCGTCGTCCTCAGCGGTACTGCCGAGGAAGTCGCCAAGGACATCGAGCAGGTTGAGCGGGCCTACCTGTCGGGAGTGGTCGATGAGGGGCACGCTGAAATCGCATAGCGCGCAACATCTCAAAGAGAATCCTGTTGACAGTCCCCATGACCCGCAAGGGGTCATGGGGACTGTCACGTTCTCTCCCGTTTCAAACGGAATGAGGAGCAGTTCTCAGGTAGGGTAAGGGTCTTGGCAGCACCGGCTGCCCCGCTCCCGGCTTTGTCGGAGGCGACCGTCGAGAGATTCGGATGGTGAGCATGTCCAAGCAAGTCCCTTTGGTTGACTATCTCGTGCTGGGGGACTCTCCGCACTTGGTGGCAAACGAGTGCACGAAGTGTGGTGCACGTTTCTTTGACCGGCGAAGTGCGTGTGCCTCGTGCAGCGGCACTGACTTCAAAAAAGTCGACATTGGGACCGAAGGAACGCTTCGCACTTTCTCTATCGTTTCGATGGCAGCTCCTGGCATCGCGGTGCCATTCGTGGCATCGATCATTGATGTTGACGGTACGAGCGTTCGGGCAAACGTGGTGAACGTCACACCAGATCCCGAACACGTGAAATTGGGTATGAAGGTCAAGCTGACGACCTTCCCAATTGGACAGGATGCAGAAGGAACAGAAGCAATCGGTTTCGGTTTTGAACCAGTGGAGGTGCAGTGATGTCTGATGCAGTTTGGATCCTTGGGATCACGATGACGAAGTTCGGGAAGCACACCGACAAAGACATCGCCGATTTGGCTTCCGAAGCGGCGCTCGGTGCCCTCGTCGACGGTGGCGTCACCATGGGCGAGATGGGCATCATGGCCTTTGGAAACTTGATGGGTGGCGTGAGCGGTCAAGTTGTGCAGAAGCAGATTGGCCAGACGGGTATTCCTGTGTACAACGTCTCCAATGCTTGTGCCACAGGTGCCACGGCGCTTCGTACCGTCATCATGGCAATCAAAGCTGGCGAAGTCGACATGGGTCTCGCTGTCGGTGTCGAAAAGCTCGCTGGAGCTGGTCTCCTCGCCGGTGGCACCGTGGGCGCAACGCCCGATGTGTGGGAGCCTTCAGGTCGCTTCGGAGCGGTGACGCCTGTGGACGGACGTATTGGCACCGAAACGATGCCTGGCGTCTTCGCACAGATCGGCCAGGAATATGCCTACGAGCACAATGTTGAAGCTGACTTCAAGTTGTTTGCGCAAATTTCTGAAAAGAACCACGCACACTCGGCGCTCAACCCTCTTGCGTCGTATCAGAAGCGCTTCACTTTGGACGAGATCATGAACGACATGATGATTGCGTATCCAAACACTCGACCAATGTGCTCGGCGAACTGTGATGGTGCCGCTGCGGCCGTGGTGGTTTCAGATGCAAAACTCAAGACCTTGTCGCTCGAACAGCAGCGTCGGGCCGTAAAGGTTTCTGCATCTATCTTGACGACCGACCCTTATGAAGAGGCTTGCCAAGTACTGCCCAATGTCAATACCGTGACTCGGTTGGCGGCTGCGCAGGCCTACGAACAGGCCGGAATCGGACCCTCCGATCTCGACCTTGTAGAACTGCACGACTGTTTCGCAACCGCGGAACTCGTGCACTACGACAACCTGGGTCTCTGCGAGCCTGGCGGCGCGGTCGACTTCTTCAAGTCAGGTGCAACATGGCGCGATGGCTCGACCCCAGTCAATGTGTCAGGTGGGCTTGAATCGAAGGGTCACCCAATCGCTGCTACTGGAATTGCCAACATCTGGGAGATCTGCCACCACTTGCGCGGTGAAGCCGGGGAGCGGCAAATCGAAGGTGCCAAGGCGGGCCTTGCTCATGTCATCGGTCTTGGCTCCTCGTGCGGTGTGCACATCTTGGAGAAGTCAGGCCTCTAAGACACGTTCAGAGTGTGTGCAAAGAAGCCCGGCGGAGTCCGCCGGGCTTCTTTGTGTCTTCGACGCAGATCACTCTGCCACTAGCGCTGCGCTTAGGCCAAAATGGAGCGACCGACGATTTGACGCATGATTTCGTTGGTGCCGCCGTAGATGCGGGTCACTCGAGCATCTGCATAGGCACGGGCTATGGGGTATTCGGTCATGTAGCCATAGCCGCCATGGAGCTGCACGCCAAGATCAGTGGCCCGACCTTGCAACTCGGTGCACCACATCTTGGCCATGGCAGCCTCTTCAACAGTGAGTGTGCCGGCGTTCAGGGCCAGGATGGCTCGATCGATGAAGGCGGTACCGACTTCCACCTCGGTAGCGAGTTCGGCGAGTTTGAACTGCGTGTTTTGGAAACTTGCGATTGACGTACCGAATGCGTCACGGCTCTTTACGTACTCAATACTGAGCTCGAGGGCTCGACGGGCTGCAGCGAGACCCGTCACAGCGATGGAAAGGCGCTCTTGGGCGAGGTTTTCGACGAGGTAGGAAAAGCCCATGCCTTCGTCGCCGAGGAGATTTGCAACAGGGACGTGGACGTCGTTAAAGAACAATTCTGCTGTGTCTTGTGCGTGGTTGCCCAGTTTGTCGAGATTGCGTCCCCTCTCGAACCCTTCCATGCCGCGTTCGAGAATGATGAGGCTCATTCCCTTGTGTCGCAGTGTGGGGTCGGTCTTGCAGGCGAGAATGACCAGATCGGAGTTGATGCCATTCGTGATGAAGGTCTTTGCTCCGTTGATGACGTAATGGTCACCGTCTCTGAGAGCCGTGGTTTTGATACCTGCAAGGTCAGATCCAGTGCCGGGCTCCGTCATGCCGACGGCAGTGATGAGTTCTCCCGAAATGATGCCTGGGAGCCAGCGAGCTTTCTGTTCGTCGGTGGTCTGGTCAAGGAAATAGGGGAGACAGATGTCGGTATGCAAGGTCAGGCCGAGACCTGAGGCACCAACGTCGAGATATTGGATTTCTTCAGCGATGATGGCGTTGAATCGGAAATCGCGCACGCCACCTCCACCAAATTCCTCTGGGGCGCCAAAGCCAATGAAACCTGCCTCTCCTGCCTTGGCAAAGAAGTCTCGATTGACAATTCCTTCTTTTTCCCATTGTTCGACGTTGCCAGTGGCGTGTTGGGTGAGGAAGTGACGGAAAGATTCCCGAAATAGTTGGTGTTCCTCTTCGAAGATGGTGCGTTCCATGAAAAATGAGGATACTGGAATCTTCCTGGACTGAAACCAGAGAGACTTCGATCTCTGGGATAGGTTCTCTAGGTCAAGACCTCAATCAATCGGCTTCTCACAGTGAGCCAGAGTCAGACGCAGGAGGAGCTCTATGAGTGAGCACGAGCCATTGGTGACCTTTGAAGTCAAAGATGGGGCAGGGTGGATTACTTTCAACCAGCCAGAAAAGGGCAACCCCTTTAATCTGGAGTCAGTTGCAGCCCTTTCTGAGGCGGTCTCCCAGGCCCGGGCGAGCGATGTCGGCGTCGTCGTGCTTGCTGCAAAGGGAAAATCGTTCTCGGTTGGTGGCGATTTGGCCGCATTTAAGGACGTTCCTGATCCAAGTCAGTACCTTGACGACCTCGCCGAAGCCTTGCATCGAGAGGTCTCAGAGTTGATGCGTCTCGATGCCATCGTGGTCTCGGTGGTGCAGGGTACTGCCGCCGGGGCCGGAGTCGCCTTTGCCGCATGTGCAGACATTGTGTTGGCTACCGAATCTGCCCGATTCACCATGGCGTACACAAAGGTGGGGCTGAGCCCTGACGGCGGCTCAAGCCTCATGACCGCATCGATTGGCCTCCACCGCACCTTGTATATGGCCCTGTTGAATCCACTCCTTTCCGCACGCGAGGCACTACTTATGGGCTTTGTTTCTGAGGTGCACCCCGACGACACGTTTGACGCAGCAGTTGCTCAGGTACTGCAGCAACTCACTTCGGGATCTCGTGATGCGCTGGTCTCTGCAAAACGACTGATTCGGGCACAAGCCCTTCCTGCCCCCGAAACAGCACTTCGTCGAGAGACACTTGCGATGCGCGACAACGCAGGTAGCCCCGATGGACGAGAAGGTGTCGCTGCCTTTCTTGAGAAGCGACCAGCTGTCTTTCCCTCTGCGCACCGCGAGATATGACAACACCAAGCGCTGACTTGTCAGCCATGTTGCCGCAAGGTGGACGGCTCGCAATTGGCGATGGCGCAGGAACCCCTCGTGAGGTGTGGGATGCAGTACTTGAACTCGTGCATGAACGACCCGACGTCTCGCTCCTTCTCGGTTGGTGGTTTCAACCCCCGAGTTCACACGAGGGTCTCGATGCAACTCGAGTGAAGACACTGGTGAGTGGCTTCGGCATGCGGCGCTTGATCGACAAGGGTCACGTCGGTTTCATCCCAAGCCGGCTTGGTGCAGCGCCCACGCTCCTCCAAGGGGCACTCCGAGCTGACGTGCTTCTGACGTCGCTGCGCCCGAGCGCTTCAGGTTTTTCATTTACGACCGAAGTGGCCTGGGAACGAGCGGTCGTGGATGCCGGCGGGGCGGTGGCCGCAGTCGTGCGACCGAATGCTCCAGAGATTTCGTCAGGGCCCGAACTCCCCGTTGCCGATGTGCGGGTCCTCGCAGAAAGTGATGCACGACCTGAAGAGTTCATCGCCACCTCCTCGTCAGAGGAGCAGCGCGTCGTCGCTGCACATATTGCGCGCCTCATTCCCGACGACGCTCGTCTTCAGGTGGGTCCGGGCGGCCTTGGTGCAGCGGTCTTTGATGCGATAGAACGACCAGTTGCAGTGGACACGGGAATCATTACTGATCCCGTTCTTGGCCTAGCCGAGCGAGGTTTGTTGGTAGACACGCCGTTGGCGCCCTATCTCGCCGGATCGGCTGAACTCTATGACTGGGCAGCGCGTGGTCGCGTGACTGTTGAGCGCGTTGAAGTGACGCACAATTTGGTTCGACTTTCGACGGGGCGGCCGCTTGTTGCGGTCAATACAGGACTTGAAATTGATCTCGATGGCCAAGTGAACGCCGAGGTAGCGGGTGGTTCGTGGGTGGGTGGCATCGGTGGGCAGCCCGACTACGCCCTCGGTGCGTCGCTGTCTCGAGAGGGAGTGAGCATCATGGCCATGTCGTCGCATCGTGGGGGAATTCCGACTTTGGTTGAGCGTCTCCAAGGACCGGTCTCGACACCGTGCTACGACGTGGACATTGTGGTCACAGAAAAGGGACACTGCGATCTTCGAGGCTTGAGTCGTCAGGAACGACGACAAGGGCTGTCTGAACTCTGGAGCCGCTAGGACGGCGTCTCAGCGAGGAGTTCAGGAACGGCGGCCAGGGTTGCCAAGGTGTCGTTCAGGTGCGTGCACGTGGTGATGCCGGTGAACTCCGTAGCAATCAGCGTCTCGAGTTCGTCAAAGCGACGTCCAACGAGTCGACCGCCACTCCCTGCGGCACTAGGGCATTCAACCCAGGGGAGCGCGCCCGAAGAGACGTCAATGCTCATAAGAACGCCGGTTTCCTCGTCGGCACGGGCGCGTACCTTCCAGTTATGAAGGACTCGTTCGATCCCGTCGGGGTCGGCAAAACTGTCACGGTGCTCGTCATCGATCTGGAGCATCCCGTCGTCACGACGGACTTCAAGGCGCCGACGACGTCTGGTGCTGTAAGGAGAAAGCACGGTGGGGTTGGGCTCGCCGAGGTGATCGGTGCCGACGAGCACGGGACTTGGTTCCATGCGGAGTCGTCCTGCGCTGGCGTCAATCAACTGAAGCATTTGGCCACCTGCCACCCACCCCGCGCATTGATTGATGCCGAGTAACGGAGTGGGCATGGGGTCGCGTTCAGGGATTTCTGGATGGTCGATGATCCGTGACTGCATGCCAATCATGATCGTGAGAGGAAGGTCCCAGAGCAGGCGTCGCAGCGCCAAATTGTCGGCATCGAGGCCCTTGAGAATATCGAGCTGACGGCGAAAACCTCGATAGGCGCTGGCGCCAAGAAGGTCATCTCGCTGCAAGTGAGCCGGGGAGAGAGACAACTCCTCAAGAATGGCCATCTCTCCTGTGCGGCCTTTGATTGAGAGATCACACAGGACACGACGCTCGCCGTCGTCAACGAGTTCATCGCGCAAGTGTCCGCGAAAGCGTGCAGGATCTTCAGGGCGTACACCCGTGGCCACTTCAACTACGGAGAGCCGCTGATAGGAGCGCATCGCTACTTACTGGGAGTTACTAAGGCGCCAACGGGCGCCATCAAGGATGAGTCGGAGGCCGTTGCGGAATTCGACGTCGCTGACGGTAAACATTTCATCGAGGTTCGCGAAACCCACCAAGGTGGGGAAATTTGCAGAGCTCGCTGCAGCGAGCGCGCTCGCCGCACCGGCAGCAACGTTGTCTTCTCCTGTTGCCTTTTCCTCCGTGGCAATACCGTGCTCGAGGAGGACATAGCCCCTCGTGTAGTTCGAGCACGTCGAAAACAGCTTCGCTGCGTCGTCGTGACTGAAGCCTGCGCCGACCACAATTTTCATACCGGCTTCGAGGCGGCGCAGCACGCTCGGTGCCAATGCGCCATCTGCATAGAGCGACTGCGAGCGATAGGCAAAGACCTCACGGTAGATGGGCGTGTCATTGAGAAGGTCCCGGAAGGCGACAAAGTAGGCAAATAATTCGTCGTCCCACGAGCCATCACCAACTGGGGGGAGCCCGCGATACATCTCACGTGCCACTTTGTCGGTCAGCGCGGTGACGAGTTCATCCTTGGATCGGAAGTACCAATAGATACTGGTTACCCCAGAATTGAGTTTCTTGGCCAACGCAGGCATGTTGAGTTGGGTGAGGCCGTCGTGCTCGACGAGCCCTTTTGCGGCGTCCAGAATCTCTTCTTGGCTCAAAGAACCGCGTGCTCGCCGGCCGGTCTTGGTTGTCTTGGTTTCCGCCACGTCTGCCACCCTGATCGAACAATCCGATTCCTTACCGTAGCCCTTACGAGAAGGACGTGGGGGCTGATCTCTTTCTCAAGGACACAGCAGGGAGCCAACACATTCGCCCACGGAGAACCCAAAACCTGCGGACCCTTCTTAGGGCCTCGCTGCTCCTTCTGGCGGGCTTTGACCACCCGACAGGGCTGGGATACGGTCTCTTCTGCCTCGCTTGTCTGGCGAGGGGCATCGGGGGGATGCTGCAAGGCGCAGCCCTCCTCGGTGGGCGACAAGGTGGAAGCGAATGCCCGAGGAGACGCCATGGCGGTAGAGAAATTCCCGATTGAGGCAACACACATCATGATGTTTGCTCGTGCAATTGGAGACGAGAACCCTGTGTTCTCGGATCCTGAGAGCCCCGAGGCCCTCGCCGCTGGAGGGATCGTGGCGCCGCCGACATTCCCAATGGCCTATATGCAGTTTGATGATGAGAATCCACTGCGCCCTAAGGCCAATGAACCCTGGTTCGGCTCAGGGAAGGAAGCGTCCGGCGAAGTCCGAGAGAGCAATGGTGCGCTGCACGCAGAGCAATCGTTTACGTACGTCAAGCCGCTCCGGCCCGGGATGATCCTTTCAGGGACGCAACGGGAAGGTGAGGTGTGGACAAAAGCATCAAAGCGTGGCGGCACCTTGGTGTTCACTGAAACTTTGACTGACTTCCACGACCAAGATGGTGAGCTCGTGGTAACTGCTCGCATGGTTGGCGTTGTCCCAGAAGTAGTTCCGACGAAGGGGGTCTGAGCATGACGGTGTCCGTACACGACGTGAAGATTGGCGACACGAAGACCGATGTCATCTGGAAGGACCTCACGCGAACTCAAATTGTGATGTACGCCGGAGCCTCGGGTGACTACAACCCACTGCACAGCGACGAGCGCTACACCGTTGAAGTGGCCGGCTACCCAAGTGTCTTTTCACATGGCATGTTGTCCATGGGGGCCTCTGGGCGAGTGGTCACCGATTGGTTCGGAGCAGAGAACGTTCGCTACTACGGTGTCCGCTTTGTGAACCAGGTGTGGCCTGGTGATGCACTGACGGCAACCGTGAGCGTGACGGGTATTCGTGAAGAAGCAGGCGAGTCGCTTGCCGATCTGAGTATCGAAACGGTGAATCAAGACGGTGCGCCTGTCGTGACGGGGACCGCAGTCGTCGTCTTGAGGTAGGAACGATGTGAAACCTTGGGCGAAGCGCGGGAGTGGCCCAAGGCTTTGTGACAGTGAAACGAGTCAGAGCTTCTGACCGAAAAGAAGAAAGAAAACGGTGCCATGCCCATTGCCTTGAGTGAAGATCACCAGGAACTTGCCCGAGTTGCACGCTCCTTTCTCGAAAACACGGGAGCGCTTTCAAAAGCTCGCCTTGGACTCGACGCCCCAGCAGAGGTGCTCCCTGACTACTGGTCCGAGCTTGGCGACATGGGCTGGACCTCGATCCATCTCCCTGAAAGCTACGGCGGACAGGGCGCGGGCATCGAGGAGTTGGCGGTCATTCTCGAAGAACTTGGTCGCGTGCTTGGAGCAGCGGCATTTCTCGCAACCACGACCGCGAGCGCAGTTCTTGAAGCCTGTGGGAGCGAGGAGCTGAAGACTCGATTCCTGCCCGGTCTTGGTGACGCCAGCACAATTGGCACCGTTGGCCTCGAAGGTTCGTTGACACGCTCTGGTGACACGCTGTCAGGAACAGCAACCCTTGTGCCCTCTGCAGGTGTCGCAACACTTGCCCTTCTTGCCGTGGGTGAAGACCTTGTGGTTGTTGACCTCACCTCCACTGGCGTCACGGTCACGCAGGCAAGTGATTTTGACCCCACCCGTCGACTGTGCGATATCACGCTCGACAACGTGAAGGTTGAAGGCGTCCTTGCAGGCGCTCGCCCCACCGCGCTGCGACTTCTTCGTGCCTTCGCTACTGCAGAAGCTGCGGGGCTTGCACATGCGACGACAGAGATGGCTGTGAGTTACGCGAAAGTTCGCGAGCAATTCGGTCAAATCATTGGCGCCTTCCAGGCCGTCAAGCATCACTGCTCGAACATGCTGGTGAACGCAGAGCTCACCACGGCGCTGGCCTGGGAAGCGGTGCAACACGAGGGCGAAGAAGGGGCATTGGCCTCGGCGGCTGCCGTGGCGTATGGACTTCCAGCGACCATGTTCTGCGCCCACAAAAATATCCAACTTCTCGGTGGTATTGGCTTTACGTGGGAACACGATGCGCATTTGTATGTGAAGCGCTCGCAGATGATGGCGACCTGGCTCAAGGCTGACGACCACGCACATGAGGACGTCGTCGAGTTTTCACGAGCCGGATCAACCACGCGCACCGTGGCACTGCCTCCCGAAGCCGAGGAGTACCGCAGGCAAGCGCGTGCCGTCGCCGACGCAGTCAAATCAATGTCGGCAGAAGAGACCACCGAAGAACTGATTCGAACCGGCTACTTTATGGCGCACCAGCCACCACCGTATGGGCGTGGCGCCGGTCCTATCGAACAGATTGTCATCGAAGAGGAACTCGGCAAACTCGCTGATCCTGATTTGGGTGTCGGCACCTGGGTCATTCCGACACTCATTCAATGTTGCAACGACGAGCAGCGCGACCGTTGGATTTTGCAGAGTTTCCGCGGCGAGTATCGCTGGTGCCAACTGTTCTCAGAGCCCAATGCAGGTTCTGATGCTGCAGCGATTCAAACACGAGGTGTCAAAGTTGAGGGGGGCTGGATGGTGACAGGCCAAAAGGTCTGGACCTCAGGAGCGCAACTGTGCAACATCGGCCTTGCCACCGTCCGAACGGATCCTGATGCGCCGAAACACGCAGGGGTCACCATGATGGCAATCAACCTGAAAGCCAAGGGAGCAGAAGTTCGACCACTGCGTGAAATGTCGGGTGAATCGATGTTCAACGAAGTGTTCCTTGATGAGGTCTTTGTGCCAGATGCGGACGTCGTGGGTGAAGTGGGAGGCGGTTGGAACGTCGCCCGCGCAACCTTGGGCAATGAGCGCGTCACCATTGGTGGCGGCCAGCGTTCACACACGTTCTGGAGTCCCAGCCTGCTCCTCGTCCTTGATGCCTATGCACAAGGTGATGTGGGACGGACTCGAGAGGTCGGCCACCTTCTCGCTGAGGCACACGCAATGCACGCATTGCACATGCGAAATGTAGAGCGTGCCATTGGTGGCCATGAACCAGGGCCCGAAGGCAACATCACGAAGCTGCTCTCCGCAGAACATGCGCAGCGTGTAACTGAACTGGGATTTTCCATCGCCGGCGACGCTGCTCTTCGAGGTGACGTCGAAGGTTTGATCCACGATGTCCTCTTCGTACGCTGTCTTTCAATTGCTGGTGGGACGTCAGAAATCAGTCGGAATCAAATTGCAGAGCGCATTTTGGGCCTCCCCAGAGACAAGGTGAAGTAACCCATTTGTGGGGAGAAACTCCCCACACTCCATGTGACCCGGGGCTGAAGTGACAACTCCCGGCACGAGGCCTACCGTGAAGGGGAAGATACCTACGAGGAGGCCAGTGCAATGAGCGATGCTCCAAAGCTTGATTCCCACCACCGTGTCACCGCAGAGAAAATTTTGCGGCACCCCACCTCGCACAACATTCAATGGCATGACGTGACGTCACTCTGTGAAGCTCTTGGAGAGTGCCGAGAGACGACGCACGGCTCCTACGAAGTCAAGCTTGATGGCATGCTCCAAATTTTTGGAGGCCCATTGGGCCGAGACCTCACCGACCAGCACGTTGGTGACATGCGCAAGGTGCTCCGTCACGTTGGCATCACCGAAGAGTTGTTGAAGAACCACGGCCACTAGGCCAGGTGTGCACTGCGCTTAGAGGGCGGAAAGTTCGCTGACCGTCTTCAGCGCGAAATACACGAAGAACACCACTTCGAGGCCAATGCTGATGGCAGCGCTGTGTCTCGTGACTGCGTGGTTTAGCCGGGCAAGTCCTTTGTCGGCGCGTGCCCCGAGCAGGCTTGCCACAATAACGGGGCCGAGCGTGGGGAGGAGCGCAACCACCATCAAGACGAGGAGGGCAACCCCGTGTGCGTCGAGATGTGTCTGTGATTTTGTGATGACTCTGATTGCGGGGAAAAACAAGATCAGCGTAGAAAAGTTGGTCACCATCACGAGGAAACCAGCAACAAAGTAGGAACGGTTCGATGCGCTGTCGAGGCGTTGGGCGAGCGTCGGTTTTGACGACTCGACGTTTCTTCTGAGCCAAGTCCGAAGTGCAAGCCATCCCAAGAGAAGTGCGGCAACGAGATCGATACCAAAATCCAACGCGTGGTGAGGTCTGGCGTGAGGGAGTCCCGTCCCGATGAGCAGCGCGAACACCGCGTACGCACAGAGTGCAATGGTGGCACCAAGGGCGACCATCCAACCTTTCGCCAAAGGGGCATGCCTCGCTGAAAGCGCGAAGACCTCAATCATGAGCAGCGTGGGGCTGATCGCAGCACCAAGGGCGTAGGGCGCGATGGCGACGAGCAGACTGAACACAGGTGTGAGGTTACTGCCCCAGTTTTACGGTCACTGTCCTTGACGCGTTAGTGAGGTGTTGCGTCCTTCGCAACGTTGGCGCGCACTTCATCCATGTCGAGAGCCGCAATCTGATTCAGAAGGTCATCGAGTGCCGCAGCTGGGAGGGCACCTGCTTCGCGATAGAGAAGGATGCCGTCTCGAAAGGCCATCAAGGTGGGGATGGACTGAATTTGCAACTCGCCCGCGAGCTGCTGCTCGGCTTCAGTATCGATTTTGAGGAATGTCACGTCAGGATGCGAGTCGGAAGCGGCTTCGAAGATAGGGCCGAAGGTGCGACATGGACCACACCACGCCGCCCAAAAATCAACGAGGACGGTGCCCTCGGCCAAGACGAGGTCTTCAAATGTTTCGTAGGTTGCGGTACTTGTCGCCATGGTGCTCCTTTGATGCTCCCCTGAGAGCAACGTCTTGTTTGGTCCTTCTATTCCATAAAGGTGTTAACAAGTGCAAAAAATCACTTGAGTTTTCCTCTAGGCAAGATGATGTTTTCTCCCTACAGTGCACACACGGGGCTCGCCCGGGGTTTTTGTAAAGGAGGGGTACGTCATGCGTATTTCGCACATCCTTCATGGGAAAGGTGACGATGTCGCCACGATTACAGGTGACGTGTCAATTTCTGACGTGTTGAGTTTTTTAGCCTTTCGAGGCGTCGGTGCCTTGGTCGTCAGCGCAGATGGCGTGCATCCAGATGGCATCATTTCTGAGCGTGACATTGTGCGGAGTCTCCACGTTCGTGGAGCTTCAGTTCTCACGTGTGCAGTGGCAGATGTGATGACCTCGTTGGTGCAGACCTGCAGTCCTGAAGACTCAATCGATGCAGTGATGGGAGTCATGACTGATCGCCGCATTCGCCACGTACCGGTCGTCGTTCAAGGCGAGTTGGTGGGGATCGTGTCGATTGGAGACATCGTCAAAGCACGGATTGACGACCTGGAGCGCACTCGACTCGAACTCGTTGAATACATTGGGGCCCGCTAGGGGCACCCCTTAGCGCCGAATCAAGTCCTTGGCGATAGCCACGACTTGCATTTCATCGGTTCCGGCGTAAATCTGGAGGACGCGAGCGTCCCGAGCAAGTTGCTCAACTCGATACTCAGAGATGTAGCCATTGCCTCCAAAAAGTTGGATCGCCTCGTTGGCTACTTCAACGGCAGTTTTCGCTGCGTAGAGTTTCATCGCTGAGGCTTCGGCCATGGTCGTGGGGTGACCTGCGGCGGTGGACTCAATATGGCGGAAAATTAAGTTGCGGACATTGACCCGCGCCACTTCCATGTTGGCAAGTTTCAATTGAATGAGCTGATAGTCGCTGATGGGCTTTCCCCATAAGTGGCGATTCTTTGCGTAGTCGACCGAGACCTTCAAGCATTCTTCGATGATGCCGAGCGCCATGGCTGCCACGCCAGCACGTTCAGTGGTGAAGTTGGCCTTGGCACTCGAGCGTCCGCCTTCGGGCTTTTTCTTTGTTTCACCGCCGCCCAAGAGACGATCGATGCCAACTCGGACGTCGGAGAGAAAGACTTCTCCGGTTGGCGAAGACTTCTGGCCCATCTTTCGCATAGGAGCCGACTGGACGAGGCCTTCCATGCCTTTGTCGAGGATGAAGGTCAAGACGGGCCGGTTCCGCATGTCGGTTTGTGAACCGTCATCGAGTTTCGCGTAGAGGACAATGGTGTCGGCGTAGGGCCCGTTCGTGATCCACGTCTTTTGCCCATTCAGGATCCACTCGTCACCATCTGGAACAGCAGAGGTCCTCATGCCACCGAGTGCGTCGGAACCTGAATCTGGTTCCGTGATAGCCCACGCACCAATCTTCTCGAGAGTGAGGAGATCCTTGCCCCACCGCTCCATTTGTTCGATGGTGCCCGATTTCATGATCGTGCCGCCGGCCAGCCCGGTCGACACCCCAAGTGAGGTGACGATACCGGGACTGACGCGGCAGAGCTCGACCGTGGGAATGAGACCCATCTCGACAGAACTCAGCGCCCGATCCCCAATGGGAGGACCCTCGCCATTCTTCTTTCGAGCCAGTGCGCGTTCGAAAGATTCAGCAGCGAGTTCGTCGAGACCAAAGGTCTTGTACATGGATCGCATGAGGTCGTAGGGAGGAACGCCTTCATGTTCGATTGCATCGAGCTGCGGGCGAATCTCATTGTCAATGAAGCTTCGAAGAGCTTCTATGACCGCTTGGGATTCCTCACTCCAATCCAGCACGTGATTCCCTTTCTTGATGTTGTTAGGCGTCTCGACTAACGAGCTTCATGGTGTTGCGATCGGTGTGCATGATCGGCTCTTTGCTCGAGTAGTGCTCATAGACAGTCGTTTCGTCATATGAGAACGAGTCATCGGTGACCTTGATGGTGCAGTCGTAACTCGTGGTCTTGGCGTTCTTGTCGAGGTACTCGTTGGAGAGAACGCCGTAGGTCGTTGAACCAAGCTTGGCGTCCATCGTGAATTCCGTCGCACCGGGCTCTGACTGGCCACCAGCGATGATGACTGAGCCGCGAGGGACCATGAAGCAACGAATCACGGTCTGAGCTGCAGCGTCCCAGAGCCAGTAGCCAACTTCAGTGTGGAAGGGGTTGAGGTGCTCTTCGCCCTTGCGCCATGCGCTGGTGCGGTAGTCGAGACCATAGAGTTCCTGCTTGCCGTTGGCCACTGGACCGAAGGGCTTGAAGGTCGTGCGCTCGAAGTACGGGGTTTCCCCGATCTTTCCCTCTTCGTTGTGGTACGAGACGTCGACACCCTTGTCGCCTTCCCATGTTCCGATAAGGCCGGCAAGCGGACCCCACTCTTCGTTCGCCATGATGGCGTCTCCTTGTGTTCTCAGCTTTCGGATCGGGCCCTCGCCCAACCGTCAGGAAGCCTAGGCCCCAAAGGGTGATTCATGTGCGGGTGGCGCACCACTTTGGCTATGTGCCTGATGGGCGGCGCCAATTGCGCCGATGAGGCTTGGAAGGAGCCGAAGTGCCCCCAGGAGGCAGAGAAGCCCAAGGAACAAAAGCCCACGGGCTGCGGGGATAGAGGCTCCAGCGAGAGGAAGGGAACCGATGAGACCGATTTCGCCACAAATAAGGAGGATCCACGCCCTGAAAATCTGCCTACGTACTGGGTGGTTTACGGGAAGAAGATCTCGCCAGGCCAGATACGGCAAAACAAAATTGGCGAAGGGAATGAACCAGCCCCAGACGCCAAGGGCGGGACTGAGGCGCTGGGAAAAACCAAGTGATCGAGCGATTTTTGCGGCTCTGAATTGGAAACGAAGCAAAAAGACAATGCCGAGAATGCGAGCAGGTTCGACAACGAAGAGAGAGAGCGTCGAGATCCAACTTGCCGAGGTACTGCTTGGCGGTGTCGGCGCCGATTGCTGGTGGAGCGCCGCCGAAAATGCGCGGCCAGCCCAGTGCATCAACGCAGCTGAATCGTTCATCGACAGCGACGACAACAGGGCGCCGAGAACGGCACTCAGACTTAACAAGACGACGCCAGCGGGGACAAGGGCCTTCGCTGCGAGTTGTTCAGGCAGCAGCGAAGGCGTCGGCACTGCGGCCTGTTTTCGTTGGTAGGGCTCGAGGTCGTCAGACCATTTTTGGCCGTCCCACCAGCGCCACGCTTCGGTGCCGCCGGGGTCTGGATACCAGCCGCGTGGCGGAAGGGAGGGGGGTTGCGTCACATCCCACAGTCTTTCACCACTAAACCGCTTGCTAGGAATGCGGTGAAGTGCTGAGATCGTCTCTCAGACAAGGTGGGGAGTACACAATGAGTCAAGCAGTCCGAGGAGCAGCAGCGCCGACGAGTCAGGGGGCGGACCGGGATGGCTTTGATAGCGCCGCACTTGAAGCAGCCCTTGAGACTGTGGCAGCCAAAGTTGATGTGTGGGCGACAACCACACCTGCGGCACGTGCGGAGCTTCTTGGCCGGGTAATCGATGCGACGCTGCATGCAGCACCCAAGTGGCTTGATGCAGCCTGCAGAGCCAAAGGTCTTGATCCCCAAAAAGGCGAAGGTGGAGAAGAACTGTTCAGTGGCATTGGCACCTTTGTGCGCATGGCACGCACGCTGCAAGTTGCACTCGAAGAAATTTCGCAGACAGGTCGTCCTCAATTTCCAGGACCGGTGCGCGAAGCGCCCGATGGACGACTTGTGGTGCAGGTCTTTCCTGCCGATCGCTTTGACAAAGTGCTCTACGCGAAAACGACGGGAGAGATTTGGATCGAGCCTGGGGTGACCCGAGCAGAACTCGAAGCTGATCAGGCGCCGGCTTATCGAGATCCACAAGGCCATAAAGGTCTCTCCCTCGTTCTCGGTGCTGGCAATGTTGCATCGCTGGGGCCCCGAGATGTTCTGTCAAAGTTGTTCGTCGAAGGAAAAGTCGTTGTTTTAAAGGCAAACCCTGTCAACGACTACTTGGTGCCACATTGGTCAGCAGCGATGGCACCGCTCATTGAGGCAGGCTTCCTTTCCATCGTTGAGGGAGGTGCAGAAGCCGGCAAGTTTCTCTGTAACCACGAACACGTTGATGAAATTCATGTCACTGGTTCGGACAAGACCCACGACGCCATTGTGTTTGGCACTGGAGAAGAGGGCGAGCGGCGTAAAGCGGCGAACGAACCCGTGCTGACGAAAACGGTCACGTGCGAATTAGGCAATGTTTCGCCTGTGATCATCGTTCCGGGAGAGTGGTCGGAAAAGGACATCGCATTTCAAGCGGAGCACGTGGCCACGATGCTGACTAACAACGCGGGTTTCAACTGTCTGACCCCTCGAGTTCTCATCACGTGGGAGGGCTGGGAGCAACGTGCTGACTTCCTCGCTGCGCTTGAGGGAGTGTTGTCAACGCTGCCTGCGCGCAAGGCCTACTACCCGGGAGCTGAACAACGTCGCGCTGCCTTTCTCTCCGCTCATCCTGATGCCCTCGAACTTGGAATGACATCGGGAGATGCATTGCCGTGGACTTTCATACCTGGCGTTGATGCCACGAAGACCGACGATATTTGTTTCAACGTCGAAGCGTTCTGCAGTCTCATGTCAGAGACAACCTTGTCTGCTCCTTCGCCAGCGGCATTTGTCGACGCCGCAGTCGACTTTGCAAATGACGTGGTGTGGGGGACGCTCTCTGCGACCGTCCTTGCACACCCACAATCACTGAGTGACCCAGTTGTTGGTCCGCGCATTGAAGCGGCGATCGAAAACCTTCGCTACGGGGGCATTGGCCTCAACATGTGGCACGCCTTGGTCTTCGCGTTTTCGACCACGACGTGGGGTGCCTATCCAGGTCATCCAATCACGGATATCCAATCGGGCTCTGGGGTCGTTGGGAACGCCTACATGCTGACCCACACGCAGAAGTCTGTGGTGCGTGGCCCATTCCGCTCATCTCCGAAGCCTGCGTGGTTTGCAACGGCACGAAACACCAAGCAAACGATGGAAAAATTACTGCACTTTGAGGCCAAGCCGTCGTGGAGGAAACTACCTGGCCTGCTGTTCGCTGCTCTTCGCAACTAAGGGAGTTAGGACGACCAAATTTGCAGCGCTGAGTGCCACGCAGCGAGTGTTGCTTGAGCAACTCACGGCATTGAGTGGGTTGGGGGCATAGGACAAATTGAAGTCCTTCACCGATTGAGCCGCAGTGAGTTGTGCGGCCTGTGCGCTGCCTGCGGAAGATGTGCCAACCACCACACATGACGTCGATTCGCAGGTAATCGCCAGTGGGTTTGCCACGGTGCTTGGGGTACCCGCAGTTGGACTGAATGCTGCAAAAGTGACGCCGCCATCTGAACTCGTCAACAACGTACTTGCACCAGTGGCATTCGTCACTGCGATCGCCAGGCAGTTCGAGGAAGTGCACGAAGCGCTCAGGACTGCGGTGACTGCAGGTGTGGTTGGCAAACTGGCTGCGGCCCAGGTGGTACCGCCGTCGTTCGTTACGACAAGAAGGGGCCCACCAGTGCTCGTTGTGCCCGCAGCGATGCAGTTTGTTGCTGAGTCGCAACTCAGCGTTCGTATTAGTCCAGTTCCTGCTGGAAGGGTGCCGCCTGTGGTCCACGTCATGCCGGCATCTGTCGTGCTCGCTGCCCAAACGTGGGTGGCATCAGCAAAGATGCCGATGCACAAGGTCTTGCCACTGCAGCCGGCAACTTGCGCTTGTGCTCCCTTTGGCGCGCCAGAACTCAATGTCCACTTCAGAGTTGTCATCTGCGCGCCGTAAAAGAGGGGTCCGTATGCCGTGGCGCCAACAGCAAGACAGTTACGAAGCGAGCATGAAACGTTCAAGAATTTCACGGAGGCTGAAAGTGATGAGGCCAGAGGTTTCCACGACAGACCACCATCACTTGACACCGCGCTCGGTGCAAACGTTTGCGCAGGATCAGTTGCAATCCCCACAGTGACGCAGCGTGCTGCAGTCGTGCAGCTAATGCCTGTGAGGTTTGCGTTGAGAAAAGGAGTTGCCTGACCTGTGCCGTGTCCTGGAAGTGGGGCAGGGGCGACCGCTGAGTTTTGTGTGCTCGTAGGGCATGACGCGGCGCCAAGCGCAACGGCAAC
>Ga0164296_1001716_pt1 | contig 22685 bp, 19 predicted proteins | sample GEODES057metaG_FD_113533 | JGI IMG/M metagenome (GOLD analysis project Ga0164296, IMG submission 113533) | Dystrophic lake water microbial communities from Trout Bog Lake, Wisconsin, USA - GEODES057 metaG | ecosystem: Environmental > Aquatic > Freshwater > Lake | place: USA: Trout Bog Lake...
ATATCGTTTCAAAACCTCATTATATATAGCTGGAACAACCAACAATAAGAACATTGGCCCAATAATCATACCGCCCACAACCACAGTAGCGAGAGGCTTTTGAACTTGGCTACCAATTCCATTTGAAATCGCAGCTGGGAACAAACCAATTGCAGCCGATAAAGCGGTCATCAATAAAGGTCTCATTCTGGTCTCGTGAGCCTCAAATATAGCTTCAAATTTTGTTTTTCCAGAAGCAATGAGTTCTCGATAATAGGATTGAACCAAAATACCATTCATCACAGATACCCCCAGTAATGAAATAAATCCAATAATCGCCGATACGCTAACGGCTTGCCCTGTAATAAATAAAGCTATTACACCTCCAAGCATTGCAAAAGGAACCCCTGCAATCGTTAACATACAGTCCATCATGCTGTTAAACAAGGCATATAAAAGAGCCATAATTAACATCAAAGCTAGTGGTACAACGATAGAAAGCCTTTTTTGTGCTGCCTGTAATTCGTCAAACTCACCTGCGTAAGTAATCCGGTAGCCTTCAGGTAACTTAATTTTTTCACCAATTTTTTGTTGGATTTCAGTTACTGTGCTTCCCAAGTCACGACCACGAGTACTAAATTTAATAGGAATATAACGCTCATTTTTCTCATGATAAATGTAGCTAGCACCAGTATCTAAACGGATATCAGCAATATCTTCAAGCGGAATATAAGCAACACTACCAGAGGATGTGGTGTAACCAATTCTTAAGTTCCTTACGTCCTCAATACTGTCCCTACTTTGACTTCTCAATCGAACTGTCAAACTAAAATTCCTATCCCCCTCCAAAACACGTGTGACTTCGGTACCAGCAAAAGCTGCTTGCAGAACAGTGTTTACATCTCCAGTGTTAAGGCCATACCTAGCAGCTTTTTCTCTATCGATAGTTACATTTAAATTAGGTTGTCCAAGAATGTAAAAAATGCCAAGATCACTTACACCCTCAATATCTTCCATGACGTGCTTAATGTCATTCGCAATACTTTCAAGAGTTGCAAGTTCAGGGCCAATAACTTTGACTGAATTTGCACCTTTAACGCCAGATAATCCCTCCTGCACGTTATCCTGAATATATTGTGAAAAGTTGGTCGTTACTCCAGGGAACTCGTTCTCAAAATCCTGCTGCAATCCAGCCACGAGTTTTTCTTTTGTGGAACCTTTTGGCCATTGATCAAAAGGCTTTAATGGAGCGAAAAGTTCCACATTATTGAATCCTGCAGCATCACTACCGTCATCGGGGCGACCATGTTGTGAAACAACTGTTATTACCTCAGAATGACTTTTTATGAGTTCACGCATGCGATGAACGTTTTCAGTTCCAGCCTCAAGGGAAATAGTGGGAGGCATAGATGCTCTGATCCACAAATTACCCTCTTCGAGAGCAGGTAAAAACTCACTACCTAAGTGCGAAAGCATCAAAATACCTACTAATAAAGCAGCAATACCACCAATCAGTACTTGCTGTGTATGATCCATCACCCATCTTAGTTTAGGTGTATAAAAATCTCTGATGGCTTCTACAATTTTGGTTTCGTGCTCTTTGACTCTTCTAGGTAATAAATAACTAGCTATAACTGGAGTTATGGTGAAAGTTGCAATCAAAGCACCTGCCAAAGCATAACCATAGGTTCTTGCCATAGGTCCAAAAATTTGCCCCTCTACACCCTGCATCGTAAATAACGGGAGAAAAGCAGCAATAGTAATTGCGGTGGAGAATAAAACGGAAGTATCAACTTGTGTTGCACTTAGAAATATCAAACGCAATCTTGCAGTCCAGCCTTTTGATGGGTCTGTTAGTAACCCATCTGGACCAAAAGCCATTTTTCTTAAAGTTCTAGCTCTTTCTTCAGGTGTTTGTTGGAAATTTCTGAAAATATTTTCTACCAAAATTACTGCCGAATCGACAATAATTCCAAAATCCACAGCTCCCAATGAAAGTAGATTGGCAGATTCACCAGTCATGGTCAAAATAATAATACTAAAAAACAATGCAAATGGAATGTTGATACTTACAATAACAGCACTTCTTAAATCACCTAAAAAGATTAGCTGAATAATAAAAACCAGCAAGCATCCGAATACCAAATTATGTAAAACTGTATGCGTTGTAACACCAATTAAAGTTGAACGATCATAGTAAGGCTCAATCTTTACTCCATTTGGTAATGACCCATCCGTATTCAGCTTACTAATAGCTTCTTTAGCTTTTTCAATTACTTGATTAGTTTGAAGAGTTCTGTTCATGATGATCACGCCAGTCACCACATCTTTTTGATCATCTCTACCCGCTTCACCCAAACGAGGTATATACCCTTCTGAGATAGTAGCCACATCTTTTACTCGAACCGCAAGACCATTTTGCTGCGTCAAAACAATTTTTTCGATATCAGCTAAATTCTGTACTAATCCAACTCCACGAATGTTGATGGACTGATCACCAACACTGACAGTTCTACCCCCCACATTTGAATTGGAATTACCGATACTAGTAATCAATTGTTGAAAAGTAATTCCATAACCTTCAAGTCGCTTAGGATCTACTTCAACGTGATATTCCTTTGTTGTACCACCCCAAGTAACAACCTGCACAATACCTGGAGTAGTAAGAAGTCTTTTTACTACTATCCAGTCCTGAATTGTTCTCAGGTCTGTAAGACTATAAGTCGAGGGTGCTTTCAATTGATAGCGAAAAATCTCGCCAACTAAACTAGAAGCCTGAATCTGAGGCTGAACACCATTCGGTAAAGATACATTTTGCGATAAACCATTTGCAATTTGCGTCAGTGCAAAAAAGTAATCAACTCCATAATTAAAAGTTACACGGACAAAAGACAATCCTGCAAATGATGTGGATCGAATAATATCTACGCCTGGAGTAGTTGCTAGACCAATTTCAATCGGCCTAGTGTAATAACGCTCCATCTCCTCAGAGGAAGCACCTGGAAACTGGGCAGTAATTTCTATAATGACCGGCGCTGGATTTGGATATGCCTCAACGTTAAGTTTTAAAAAAGCTAAAACTCCAGCAATAATAAAAGCTAATAAGCTAAGAACAACGATTGGTCTTCGTGTTAAGACAAAAAATAAGATCGGTTTAAACATAGCTGCTTTTCGCGGGAGAAATTAGTGAGATACGCTATACAAGTTACTGAGAAATAATGCTTTGTTTAAGGCAATTTTTTCGCCAGCTTGCAAACCATCTAAAATCTGAACTAAATTAGCTTGGGTTATTCCAATTCGAACCACACGACGTTTAAAAAATTGTCCGTCTTCAGTTGTCCATACTATTCTAGTACCGTTGTTCTCGCGAACCAAAGCCTCAGCTGGAACTGCTGGATAAGATTCGGGCTTCGTTATCTCAATACTAAAACTCGCTAACATTTGTGGCTTTAATTCATGATCATGATCATGAACTTGAGCATATAGCGTTAATCTTCGAGTTGTAGGATCAACTGCATCACCAATGTAAACAATCTTTCCAGGAAATAATTTATCCCTATAAGACTGAACTTTAACAATGACGTTTTGTCCTAACTTATAGAGAGGAACCTCTGATTCAGGAACTTGTGCAACCATCCACAGATTATTCGTATCAGATACGGTAATTGGCGCAGGAGCAACGCCAGGTTGAACTAATTGCCCAGTTGATGCATTCCTAGAAATAACTCTGCCACTGATTGGGCTCTTGATGTTAAGTTCCACATCAACTTTGCGTGAGCTAACGATTTGCTCTATTTCAGCATCAGAGAAACCAAATAAACTCATTGATTTTTTAGCTGCGATAAAGTTCGCCTCTGCAGTTTGTTGGTCTGCTATGTTTTGCTCAAGCTCCCTTTGAGATACGCTTTTAAACTCAAATAAATCTTTTGCTCTTTTAAGTGTTTCATTCGACTGTTTCAATACACCTGCAGTTGAAAGAAGTGTAGATGAGGCTTGAGCTGCATCTGGAGATAAGACAGTATAGAGAACTTGATCTTTTTTAACATCATTTCCGGCATTTACTAAAACCTTATTGATCCTGCCTTGATAAGGTGAAAAAACATCAGCAGTCTTGTACCGATCAAAATCTATGACTCCAACAGCTTCTCTTAACTCTTGGAAATCATATGTAGCAACCAAACCAGTTTTGATTTCTTTGGCTTGCTCTGCACTAATCTGGACAGTATTTTCAGGGCTTGGAGGTGCATCAACAGGCTGCTTTTTTGTTAAACCACTTAATAATTGTATAAAGCCCCAAACAAGCAATATCAGAACGAGCGCTGAAACACCAACTACTACTTTCTTATTTCTTAAAATATTTTGCTTAGTGAAGGATTGATTTATATCTTGCGTTTGGGAATTTTTGCTAGTTTCACTCATTGAAACACCATTCTGAATTTTCTTAAAATTTGCTATTTACAAAGATACTTTAAACTTAATGGATAATATCCTAGTTTTGTAACAACACAGTTATTTTTAACATATTGATTTGCATTTATTTGAGGAATTGTAAATTACTAATTATTAGATTGTATTTGTCTAGTTAATGTCATTTTTTAGTGCTAAATTGTCACCCTATTAAGTCTTAATCACAGGAACCCGAACTTATGTCACAAATGAACCAAGATGATGATCAAAATTATATCTTAGGAGTTGTCGGGGCAATTATTCTGGCGGTGTTGATTGGGGTTGTAAGCCTAAGTATCAATGTCTCAGACTCCTCAAATACGAATACTTCTAATCAAAGCTCAGAGAATACTCCTGCAATATTTATGGGTAATTTTGATTTTTCAGTAAGTAACAGAAAAATAACTTTATCTGGTGAAGTCGTTGATGAAAAGGCTAAATCAAGCCTTTTAAACCCAGCTAAGTTACTATGGGGAAATGATAACGTTATCGATCAATTAACTGTTAAAGTAGATGCTAAGAAGTTTTGGTGGAATATTAAGCCTTTAGAAGTTTTATCAAAATTAAAACAGATCCCTGACTTTAAGTTGCATCTTGGGGATAATAAAATCACAGGTAATGCAATCGTTGGGAGTGAAGCTGCAAAAGATAATCTGTTAACAGGTCTAAAAAAATGGTTCACTTCTGATGCTCAATCTGAGGTCAATATAGATGTAGATGCCAAATATGCGTCAGATTTAGTTGATCCAAATACACTTCTAAATTTATCTATTGAGTATGCAACCGGAGCATCAGATGTTCCAGAATCAGTAAAGCCTGTGTTGAATCAAATTGCAACTATTCTTAAAGAAGATCCTAGAAAAATTGCTATCAATGGTCATACGGACAATGTTGGTGTTCCTGTAGAAAACAAAAGCCTTTCTTTAACAAGAGCTGAAAAAATCAAGGCTTACCTTGAATCTCAAGGTGTAGATGCTGGACAACTCAGTGCAGCAGGTTTTGGCGATAGTAAACCCCTTGCAGATAACAGTTCTGATTCAGGAAAAGCTAAAAATCGTCGTATTGAGTTCTCTAGTCAATAATGACCTACTCTTTTTATTCATACGACCCCCGCAAAGGTCATGGTCTTCCCCATGACCCTTTTAAAGCAATTGTAGGTCCTCGACCAATTGGCTGGATAGCTAGTCAAAGTAACGAGGGATTCATCAATCTTGCGCCATATAGCTTTTTTAATGCATTTAATGCATCTCCACCTATCATTGGATTTGCCAGTACTGGCTATAAAGACTCCGTAAATAATATTGCGCAAACAAAAGAATTTACTTGGAATTTGGTAACTTTTGACCTAGCAGAAAAAATGAATGCAACTTGTGCTGAAGTTGGCCCAGAAATTAGTGAATTTGATATTTCTGGTTTAACCCCACTTGCTTCAACACTCATTAAACCTCCCCGTGTCTTAGAGAGTAAAGTTTCTTTTGAGTGCAAACTTACTCAAACGATTCAACTTGAAAATTCTTCAGGAGAAAAACTAGAGAGTTGGTTAACCCTTGGTGAAGTTGTACACGTTCATATCGCAGAAGATTTATTAGAAAATGGTATTTATATGACCACAAAGGCTGACCCTATTCTTAGGGGTGGTGGTCCAGCTGATTACTTTAGAATTAGTACTGAACAACTCTTTAAAATGTATCGTCCTAGGTAAAAAAGGGCAATTAACATTGCCCTTTTTAAGTAGGTTTACTTCAAATTAATTGATTTGTTGTATCCCACATAAAATCCACCCAGTTGAACTGTCGATTGGCTTAGACCAATTCCAAACCTCAGCAAACTCTTCAATAGGCCCATTAAGCTCTTCACGCATTGAACCTGAGAATCTTACGCTAGCTAAATACTCTTGGTTTTCTTCTTCAACAGCTAAAAGATCTGCCGCTAATGTTAAAACCTGTGTGTAACTGATAGCAGTGGATCTTGCAAGCATATCTTTTCTTAATATTGCAAACAGTTCAGGCGATGTGAACTCTTTAAGTACCTCAATGTTCTGCTTGTCTGAGGCCTCTTGAAGTTGAAGAAATAAAGACTTTGCATTTTCTAAGAAATGCTCTTTATCAGCAAAAGAATTCGGCGTTAAACTTCCTGCTACTCCAGTAAAAGTACTTGCCTCTCCAATCAAAGGTAACTGATTAGAGTTCGGAATAGTCTGAACTTGTTTAGCGGAGTTTGTGTTTTGTTCATTCCAAGCTTTCTCACTAAATTGAGGTGCCTGCGGAATATCCATGTTTGAAAAACCCGTACTCATACTTGGTGCTACTTGGGGTTTTACAAACTTCCTGAATAACCACAACCCAATAAAGGCAACTGCAACTAACAAAAGTATGTTCGAGAACATAGCCCCCATTTCGGCCCCCATACCAAAATGAGAAAATAAGTAACTTAAACCAATTCCTGCAGCAATACCCCCTAAAATTCCACCAAAACCACCAAAACGACTAGGCTGAGGTGCGGGAGCTTGTGGAGCAGATGCTGGATTTTGAGCTGGCTTTGGTGCAGCATTTACTGGTGGAGCTACTGGCTTGGGAGGTAATGCATTTTGATTACGCGTTATAGTACTAGATTGCCTACCAATGCTGGCACCGCCACCCATCTTTTTTGCACTTGCTTCGTTAACAGATATTAAAATTAATAATGTAATAACAAAACCCAATATTTTCTTGTGGTTTAGTGTCATCTTTATACCCCTTAATTTATTATTAACACCTATTAGATATCAAATTGAAGACTTTGTCATTAACCATAAAACTAATGATGTCTTTATTAATCATATGACTATCCCTGTTAAAAAAAGATGGCTGATTTCAAATCAAGCGATTAAACATTGAGGAAATTAGTGACTAAAATTTTCAAAATCATCCTTATCCTGTTTCTTTTTTTCCAGGGGTATTTTTTCATTCAAATCATATGGTTCAAAGCATTTAATCCTCAAGAAACTGCTTTCATGCGTCATGAAGAAAAGCGCCTAGCGCAACTTCAAGTTCCCAAAAAGATTTATCACAAATGGATTGATTATGAAAAGATCTCACTCTCTATTAAAAAAGCTGTTATTGCTTCTGAAGACTCGAATTTCATTAGTCATGATGGTGTGGATTGGGATGCTCTAGAAAAAGCCGCAAAAGAAAATGCTGCAAAAGGCAAAATTAAAAGAGGTGGATCAACTATTTCTATGCAATTAAGTAAAAATCTTTTTTTATCTGCAGAACAAAGCTATTTTCGAAAAGCTGAAGAAATACTCATCACGGGAATGCTTGAACTAGTTCTTAGTAAAAAACGTATTCTAGAAATCTACTTGAATGTTGCTGAATGGGGCGTAGGTATATTTGGGATAGAGGCAGCAGCTAATCATTATTTTGGAATTTCAGCTGCCCAACTATCTCCTTATCAAGCAGCATGGCTGGCTGCAATCTTACCCGCTCCAAGAAGATTTGATGTGGCGAGAAACTCCCCCTATGCAGCCAACAAAGCTGAAATCATTCTGGAAAGAATGTCTCTTGTAATGATCCCCAAATAATATTACTTACTCTAACTTAATATTACCTTTAGCAATCAAAGATTGCCAACGATTAGTTTCTTGTCTTATAAATTGAGAAAACTCATTAGGACTATCCCCAACAGGCTCAAGTCCTAACTCATTCATCGTTTTTATAACTTCAGAATCTTTCATAGCATTCAAAACACTTTTGTGAATTAAATTAATTTTTTCAGGAGCTGTATTTTTAGGAGCAGCTAATCCAAACCAATTTTTTAAAACAAAATTTGGCAATGATTCAGAAACAGTGGGAAGATCTGGAAGAATGGAGAGTCTTTTATTATCAGTGGTAGCCAAACCTTTTAACCTTCCTGATTTTAGATATGGAAGGCCAATTGCAATTGCTTCAAAAGTAAGCTGCACCTGACCTCCAATAACATCTGTAATACTTGGTGCGCTGCCTTTATATGGCACATGAATCATTTTGATTCCAGCGGCTTCGTTAAATATCTCACCAGCCATATGTGGTAGACCTCCATTACCACTAGATGAAAAATTGACTTTTCCTGGATTAGCTTTTGTATAACTTATCAGTTCATTAACATTTCTTATTGGTAAATTAGGATTAATAAAAATAATAAAAGGAGAAGATGCGACCTGTGTAATTGGAGTAAAATCTTTTTGAACGTTATAGGGTAAGTCTTTTGATATTGCTGGCGTGATGCTAAAGTTTCCTAATGTCCCCAAAAACAATGTGTAACCATCAGGCTCAGCATTACTAACATATTGCATACCAATAACGCCACCTGCACCTCCTTTGTTCTCGATTAAAACAGACTGCCCTAACTCTTTAGAGATTTTTGGAGCTAGAACTCTAGCAAGGGTATCAATAGCTCCCCCTGGAGGAAAACCAATAATGATTTTAATTGGCTTAATTGGGTATGTTTGAGCAAAACTAGAAAGATTACAAAAAGCCACAAATATTATTAAAGTACTAGTTACAAGCTTTTTCATCAATTTATATCTCCGTTTTAAGTATCTTATTAATAGTTAATATAATAGATCAATAAAAATATATTAAATTCTGTATTGGATATTCAGATGAAAGACCAAATTCAGGTATACGTTGGGACAGCCGGACATTCAGTGTGGTTTAGTGATGATTTAGGTAATCGCTTTATTCATCCAAATAGTCACTCTGGAATGTACCTTGAAGCTCGCGTTTGGTCTTTTTCTAGTCATCCGGAAAACAAAGATATTCTTTATGCAGGTACAGACATGGGAATGTTTGTTTGGGATGAGAAAACTACTCGTTGGACATTTATTGAATCCCCAGCAAAGGATATTTGGGCAATATGTCAAAATCCTAAAAACCCAAATTTTCTCTTAATTGGCTCAAGACCTGCAGAGCTTTTTTATTCTGAAGATGCAGGAAAGAACTGGGAAAAAATAATTATTCCAGGCCTTAAGTCTTTTTCAGAAATCAATATGGGCCCAACTCGATTTACTCAAATTTTATTCGACCCAATTGATGATGGAACAATTTGGGCAACCGTGGAAATAGGTGGTATTTTTAGAAGTACTGATTTTGGTAAAACTTGGATCGAAGTCTCCAGCGGTCTTGAATCGATTGATGTTCATGGCATATGCATAACCCAAAATTTTTCCAAACAAAAAATAATTTATGCCACAACAAATCTTGGCTTACACCGCTCAACCAATAATGGTTTAACTTGGGAATTTGTTCTTCTAGACTCTCCGTGGCAATATACTAGAGCTATTATTAAACAACCTGATAACCCTTCTATATTGTGGCTTTGTAACGGAAACGGTCCTCCCGGTAATGCTGGAAAACTACTTAAAAGCCATGACTTTGGCTACTCTTGGGAGGAAATATTCATTTCAACATCTTTCAACTCCACACCATGGTGCATTGCTGTGGATGAATCTAATCCTGCATTAATATTTTTAGGTAGTAATTTAGGTCAGATATTTCGAAGTGATAATGGTGGACAAACTTGGGAAAAACTTACTCATGAGTTTGGTGAAATAAGAGCCCTTCACTGGAGAACTATTAAGTTTGATGAAAATCGACCACCCCACTCTATAACAATTCGCAAACCGCCACCTATTAGCAAGGTAAAAAATGAAATCTAATAACCCTCACGTAATGCTCGTGATTCCAGAAAACAATACCACAATGGAAAATGAGCTGAGAGAACTTTTACCGATAGGGTCATCTGTTCATGTTGTAAGAGTCCCAAGGGGTAAAGGTCTTTTAACAAAAGAAACTCTTCCTGAATATAAAAACTCAACAGTACTGGTTTGCGAAAAATTTAATCATCAAGATATAGATATCGTGGCCTACGGCTGTACTGCTGCCGGATTTATTATGGGGCCAGAGGGTGATCAAGAAATGGCAAATCGAATTAGTGATATTGTGAAAAAACCAGTTGTTACTACAGCAGGTTCAATGGTCAAAGCTCTTCAAGAATTAGAAGCAAAAAATATTTCTTTACTTACTCCATACAATGACCTAGTAAATATTCAATTAAAAAAATTCTTGGAATGTGGGGATATCAACGTTAAACATTTTGATAGTTTTTATGCTCCTGATGTGATTGCACTTGGCAAAATAACTAGTATAGAGGTCCAAGAAAAAGCTGAAAAACTATTTGCGGAAGATGTAGATGCTCTTTTTATTGCTTGCTCTCAATTACCCACTATTAGTATCTTAAATAGTCTTTCTTCAAAACTTAGTAAACCAGTTTTATCTTCAATTCAAGTAACTGCAAAATACGTAAATAATTATTTATCTTAAGGCCATATGAAACAATTTTTAAAATTACTCTTATTGTTCATACTTTTGAGTACTCACATCAATAGCCACTCTCAAAATACTAATTGGCCCAATAAAGTGATTAGATTCGTAGTTCCTTTCGCAGCTGGTTCTTTCACTGATACAGCTGCGAGAGTTGTTGGTGCAGAAATAACAAAGCACACAGGACAAAGTGTAATTATCGAGAACAAAGGTGGCGCTGGAAGCACCCTTGGAACAGACACAGTTGCAAAGGCCCAGCCAGATGGTTACACTTTTTTAGTGACAGATAATTCATTCGCTGTGTCAACAGCTCTGTATGATAAATTACCTTATAACCCCCAAAAAGATTTAAGTCCAGTGTCTCTTCTTGCAGAAGCTCCAGCTGTATTAGTTGCTCGTTTAAATCTCCCACAAAAAAACTTAAAAGATATTGTTCAAACAGCAAAAATAAATAACAATGCTTATTCATATGGGTCAGGTGGAATTGGCTCTTCAGCACATTTAGCTATGGAATCATTTCTATCTCAAAATAATATCAAAATGACCCATATTCCATTTAAAGGAATTGCAAGTGCAATCTTAGATGTAGTTGCAGATCGCGTAGACTTGGCAATTGGAAGTGTTGGTTCAACAGCTCCTTTTATACGTGATGGCAAATTGATTGGAATTGCGGTGAGTGGTAACCAAAGAAATCCACTTTTTCAACAAGTGCCGACTTTTGCACAAGCTGGATTTCCAAATTACAAAATGATGTATTGGTTTGGTGTTTTAGCACCAAGTGGTACATCAAATGAAATTATTGAAAAAATGCATCAAGAAATTGTTTATGCAATTCAAACACCCCAAGTCATGGAAGTTTTTAAAAATGCAGGTGTATATCCGTCTGCAAACTCCCCTAACGAATTTAATAAAATGATCAAAGAAGAAAGTAACATTTGGTCAGATCTTATCAAAAAGTCAGATATCAAAGCTAATCTCAATTAATCACTGGAAAATTATGTCATTCGATCCAACAGAAAAAGTTCTATTTAAAGCACCGCCAAACGCATGTGATGCACATTTTCATGTTTTTGGTCCAGCAGATAAATACTCCTATGGTACTGATTTGCGTTATAGCCCACCTCATGCTCCGCTGGAGGAATACTTAAAATTAGCGAATCATTTGGGAATACAACGATATGTATTTGTCCAACCTAGTGCTTATGGAAGAGATAATTCATGTATGCTTGATGCCATGAAAATCGTTGGTGTAAATCAATGTCGAGGCATAGTAGATATTGATGAAAACGCTCCAGATGCTCTAATTTCTTCAATGAATGATCTTGGTGTCAGGGGCGTCAGAATCAATGTTAGTCCAATCTTTCCCCAGCAATCTGGTCTTGCAGATCAATTAATGCCCCGCATCACCTTGTTAGCAAAACGTTGTGCTGAAATTGATTGGCATTTAGACTTTCTGTTGCCAGGATGGTTAACCAATGAATTAATGCCAGTATTTCATAGACTTGAAATACCCTTCACGATGGCTCATATGGGCATGAATTTAGCAAAAGATGGTGTCCATACACCAGGTTTTCAGAATTTTTTAAATCTTTTAAAGGACTCAAACAAATTAGCTCATGCAAAATTTACTGGCATCTATCGCATGTCTAAAACAGAGGGCTTTATCGACGCTGATCCCTTAGCTAAAGCAATTATTGAAACATCCCCTAGCCAAATTATTTGGGGTAGCGATTACCCCCATTTATCTTTTGGTGATAAAAGCTCTGTAGAGTTATTTAATCTTTTAGGACGATGGGCGAATGATGAAAATATCATCAAACTTATATTATCGGATAACCCTAAAAAACTATATGGTTTTTAATAACTTATTTTTTTAATCTGATTGGCCTTTTCAGATGTAATGGCCAACATAAATGCAAGGTCTGTTCCAGCTGAAACATATCTTGCACCTAGCTTTACATATTTATCTACTAAATCAGGCCTAGAAGAAAGTCCACCAACACCACACCATTTACCATATTTTTTACATAAATCAATAGTTAGCTTATATGCTTGGTCTACCATTGGATGATCATATTGGCCGGCAATTCCTAGATCTGCTGTTAAGTCATTAGTACCAATTAACACAATATCTACTCCCTCAGTAGCAATAATGCTCTCAGCGTTATCTAATGCAGCCTGACTTTCAAATTGAACCATAACAACCGAATTTTGATTCATAATAGGATAAAGTTGGCTTGCAGGTATGCTTTTATAGGACATATGAGGCATTGCTCCAGAAGATGACCTATCTCCATAAGGAGGAAACTTAGCATATTTAACAACTTCAGCAGCTTCCGCGGCAGATCGAATATGTGGAGCTATTACTCCCATCGCTCCAACATCCATAACTCTTGAAATCCACTCTGGACTATTCGCTGGTACCCTAACAAAAGGAGCTAATCCAATTTGTAATGAAGAGATACATAATTGGCTTGTTGTTTCTAAAGAAAAACTACAATGCTCTAAATCGATATAAATAGAATCAAATCCAGCAGTTTTAGCAATTTGACATATTTCAATTCCCTTTACTAAACGAATTGTCATTGACGATACCAATTCATTCTTTTTTAATTTTTCTAAAAACATATTATTTATATAGTCATTTACACTTGCTGAAGATTGAGTCATATATTATTTCCATTTAATTTTATGAATACTGTCATATTAATGGAAAGTATGCTTCCATACTTCATATAAAATAAAAATCAATTAATTATTATTCAAAGAGACTAAATGAAAATACTATTGCTAGCTTTATCACTTACCTTAAGTGCTTTTTCATTTTCCCAAACCTATCCATCAAAACCAGTAACTATTATCGTCACCTATGCTCCTGGTGGACTTGGGGATCTTCTTGCTAGGCAATTAGCAGAGCAATTAACTACTAAAACTAAACAATCATTTATCGTAGAAAACAAACCTGGAGCCACGGGTGCTGTGGGAACTCGCTATGTGACAAAATCAAAACCTGATGGCTATACCTTACTCCTTGGTCAAACAGGAGAAATGGTTATTAATACCATTGTCGGAAAAGATCTTGGATATGACCCATACCAGGATTTAAAACCGATTGCTTTAATTGGCGAGGTTCCTCTAACTTTGGTTGCTCCCATGAACGCGCCATATAACTCATTACCTGAATTTATAAAACTCGCTAAACAGCAACCCAACAAATATACCTATGCCTCATCAGGGACTGCGACACCTGGTCACATAGCGGCAGCCTCTCTAGCTCAATTGGCAGGCTTAGAAATGACGCATGCTCCATACAAGGGCGCTGGTCCTGCAATGACAGATATTTTAGGTGCCCACGTAGATTTATTTTTTTCAAGCACCCCTTCTATCATCCAATTTGTTGAAGGGAATAAAATCAAAGCACTTGCAGTATCCTCTAATAAAAGAACAAGTGTTTTCCCACAACTTCATACCGTTTCTGAGGATATTGGTAAGGACTTTAGTTTTACACTTTGGGGAGGTATCTTCGCCCCATCTGATACACCAGATGGAATTGCCCAAACTTTAAATACCCTCATCAACCAAATACTTTCCGATCCTCAATTTAAAAAACAATTTGAAAAAGAAGGTATCAATATCAAACCAAATAGTAGAGAAGAATTTGCACAGTTTCATCGAACCGAATTATCTAACTATAAAAAAACTCTCCAACCCCTCAATTTAAAAATAGATTAAAAATATGAAAATAGTAATTATTCCTGGTGATGGCATTGGCCCAGAGACTATGGCAGTTTGCACACAAGTTTTAGAAACAATTTCTGATAAATGCGGACTTGGCCTTGAACTAATTCCTGAAATTGCTGGGCATGAAAGTCTCAAAATTAGAAAAGCAACAGTCACACAAGAACTTTTAGAAACTGTAAAAAATGCAGACGGACTGATGTTAGGCCCAATGTCCACTTTTGACTTTAAAGATGAGTCCAAAGGCGAAATCAATCCATCTAAGTTTTTTAGAAAACAGCTAGACTTATATGCCAATATTCGACCAGCAAAAACATTTAAAAATATTCCAACAAGGATGAATCCTTTTGATCTTGCTGTTGTTCGTGAAAATACAGAAGGTTTTTATTCAGATAGAAATGTGGAATCGGGCAATAGTGAAATTTTAGTCACCCCAGAAGTCGGTATTTCTTTAAGAAGAATTACTAAACTGTGCTGTGATCGAATCGCAAAATCAGCATTTGAACTAGCAATGACAAGAAAAAAACATGTCACGATTGTCCATAAAGCTAATGTACTCAGAATTACAGATGGCATGTTTATTGACTGTTGCTTAAGTGTTGCAAAAAATTATCCTGAAGTAAAAGTAGATGACATTATTGTTGATGCGATGATGGCTCATGTAGTCCGTAATCCTGAGAAGTTTGATACGATTGTCACAACCAATATGTTTGGCGATATTCTTTCTGACCTTACCGCAGAACTCTCTGGTAGCTTGGGGCTAGGAGGATCTCTTAATGCTGGAGATATGTACGCAATGGGTCAAGCAGCTCATGGCTCAGCCCCTGATATCGCAGGCCAAAATATAGCCAATCCCTTTTCATTAGTCACCTCTGCCAGTATGTTACTAAACTGGCTCGGAGCTCGCCATCAACAAGTATCTTTGATCAATGCTGCAAAAGTGATTGATAACTGCTTAGATCAGGCTATTGATGCAAAAGAAACCACTAAAGATATTGGTGGCTCACTTGGTACGAATCAAACTGGAAAATTACTGATCGAGAGAATCCGTACCTACCAATTAATCTAATTTTTTCTTTTAACGGGCATATTAGGCTGCGCATCAGCACTTCGGCGATTAATGTAATCTTGATCTTTTTCCATCCATAATCCTTTGGTGGCTTGTAGCGCGTTATGATCCCACTCCTCAGACCAGTCTCCTAGGTCATAACCATACCATGGGGATTCAGGTCTTAATTCAGGCAATCCTAATCTCTCCCATATTTTTTTAGCATTTTCCATATACTCCTTCTTAGGTAGCGCTAAAGGAGGCATTGGATATTTCATTGTTGCATCAATCAGCATCGCTGAATCAATTTCAGGTGTGAACTCACTGCGAGGACCATGACCCATTTCTCTATATCGAACAATTTGTATGTCTTGTCCAGGATCACAACGATAAGACATTGCCCATAAAACTGCATCAATATTGTTCGGATCAATATCATCATCAATTGCTATCACATACTTTCCAATAGCAGCCTGCAATGTCATCGTACCGTTTAAAGCTCTCCAAATTTCAGTTTTAGATGAACCTCTAGCAAACTGTAAAAAAACTACTTTTCTTAAATTAGTTAATGCTTCATGGAGAGTAACTTTTTTAATACCTTTAATAGATAAGCGATTTTTTAAATGACTTAGGTACAAAGGTTCATAAGCTAATTTTTTAATAACGCTTGATTCACTAGGGGTAACTTGTGAAATGATTGACATAATCGTTGCTTTTTTACGGCGTGTTATAGCAGTAACAGTTACAGCGGTGTTGTAATCCTCAAGAGCAACATAACCATGTGATTCACCAAATGGTCCTTCTGGCTCTAAAAATTCAGTATCAACATATCCCTCAATTACGACTTCGGACTCAGCAGGAACCAAAATATCAACCGTATGTGCTTTCACAGCACGAATAGACTCGCCAGCTAATCCTCCTGCGACAGACAACTCATCTAAGCCAAGTGGAAGTTTTTGTGGACCCTGAAAATTAACAAATGGCGGGCAACCTATTACTATAGCAACAGGCATTTTTTCGCCTCTTGCTTTGTACTTTTTCCAATGTTCTAAACCACCAGCCCTCAAATTAGCTAGCATCATCATACCTAGTCTAGTTGGCGATTTTATTTGTCCTCGATATGTACCCATATTTTGCACACCCGTATCTGGATCTCTTGTAGTTACACAAGCTGCTGTTATATAAGGTGCTGCATCAAATCCAGGAGTTGATATGGGAAAAGGAATTGACTCTAACCCATTACCAGGACCTTCCAAATCTTTTCCCTGAATAATCATTTCATGACATGCTGCCTCATCAGAACTAACAATAATCGGAGGTATAGGATTTGCTATAGCGTTCTCCCAAGCAGGTCCAATGTCATCAAAATTTTCTACATTCATTCCAATTCGATAAACTTCAGGATTAGCAGCCAAGGCACCAACTACCACATCAATATCAAATCTCCTACCTTGACTATCGACAACATTGGTAAATAAAAATGCTTTTCTTTTATCTTCTGCAATACCTCCACGGAACTGCCATCTAACAAGTGGATGCAATTCAGAATCTTTATTGATAGGTTCGTCAATCCTACACAATAATCCCGCCTTATCTAGACGCTCAATATGTTCACCCAAATCAACATAACCAAATTTCTTATTTTTCATATCTTCTTTCTTTTCTATATTATTCTGGCTTTACATTAGCCTTCTGATAAATGCTCATTAATGATCTAATGGGATAGGATTCAATTCCGAAAGTTAAGCCAATAAAAAGAAAATTTGAATAATTTCCATGATGAAGTCCCCAATTTATATTTGATTTAATAGTATTTATGTGCAGCCAAATAACATACTAATCAATCAAATGGCTTCCGTAAAGGGTCAAGTAATGACCTCAATTGGTTGTGATCTATCGTAAACATGAGCTCTAATAGCTCTCCCAGCTCACCTTTAGGAAAGCCTTCCCTTGCGAACCATGCTAGGTAATGTCCGGGCAAATCTGCTAATTTTCTCCCAGCATACTTGCCATAGGGCATTTGCCATTCTATTAATTTAAGAAGAGATTCTTTTTCCAATTCAATGACCCATCAATGTTAATATCAAATAAAAAGGTGACACATGGCAGAAAAAGCTAGACTATTTCAACAGGGGCAAATATTAAAGCACCTTAAAACGGGTGGACTTTATCGTATTTTATATGAAGCGAAGATTGAGGCTACTCTAGAAGATGTTTATGTTTACGAGGCCTTAATTAATAATACAATTTGGATTAGGCCTATTACTGAAATGGAAGATGGAAGATTCATCACTACCTAAAAAATATTAATTTGGAGACATTATGCCGCTTAAATTTATGGAACATATCTTAATCTTGACACATGATCCAGAAGGTACTAGAGATTGGTTTTGCAATAACCTAGGCTTTGTAAGCGGGTATCATCCAGAATTCGGCTTCCCAGTATATTGGCTGTATATTGGCGAACAAGACGTTGTCCACATTGGTAAAGCAAAATTTTCTGATCATCAAGATACGTATCTCAGTACACCCCAAGACCAAGTAAATCAGGATTATTCAGGTGGTGGATCGCTTGGCTCCGGAAGAATAGATCATGTTTGCTTTAACTGTACCGGGATGCTGGAGTTCATTGAAAGACTCCAAAAAAATGGCGTAGATTTTAGTGAGCGAAAGGCTCACAACTCCAACCTTTACCAGTTGTTTATGCGTGAGCCAATCAATGGCATCAAAGTAGAACTTAATTTTTCTGCCCAAGAAGCAATTCTTGCTGGAAGAGTAGCTAGTTGGACAGATGCCGGAGCAACAACTTAATCTATACCAGTTCGTTTAAAAACTGCTTTTACTTTATCAGATTGTAAATACTCAATAAATTCTTGAGTCTGTTTAGGATGTTTGGAAGTCTTCATGACAGCAGCAGAATAATTAGTGTAATTCTGAAACTCTCCTGGAAGTGGGCCTACCAAAACTACCCCCTTAGATTCATTTAATTTAATTTCGGCAATAGCACCAAAACCAATTTCATTCCCAGAACCTCCAATAACACGTTGAATAGCGTCATCTCCATTAACAAATCGCTCAGTTTTGCTTTCTAACTGTTCAGCGACACCTATTTTTTTAAATAACTGATCTATATACAAACCAGTTGAAGCTTTGTTATAAATTAAGTGTTCAGCTTGGTTAAGACTGTTTTTAAAAGACTCAGTTGTACTCACTGCAGGAAGTGGAGCGCCTTTTCTTACCATAACACCAACCCCACCCTTTCCCAGAAGCGTAAGTGTTCCATCAACTAACTTAGCAAGATTTTCCGGACGTGTCATTAAACTGGTTGCCGTCAGCATTAAATCGCCTGGCGTATTATCACTTAATTTTTGTTGAAGTTGAGGAGCTGTTCCATATTCAATGATAAGTTGATTACCAGTCTTTGCTTCATACTCTTTTGCTAGTTCATGAAATGCTGCTTCAAATGGTCCACCACTATAAATTTTTAACTCTACTGCAAATACTTGTGAAGCCAAAGTAAAAGAAATCAAAAGTAAAAATTTAAGATTTAAAAATTTCATGATTTTTCTCAAAAATGTTTTGCAATTTCAGGATCAAACTTACCATCAATCAGAACAAATAAAACTTTACATGGCTTACCAGAACGATTTGCCCAAGCATGATTAGTTCCTCTTTCAACTAAAAAATCACCCGTTTTCATAAGGCGCTCTTCCTTATCAAGCACGATATAAATTTCACCTTCTAAAACCAAGGCATAGTCTACCGTTTCAGTACGATGCATTAAAGGATGTCCGCCAGGTCGATAGGTAGAGGCTTTATCTGTCCCCATTGCGCCAAATGCAGTTTTAGCGCCGTCTCCGTCAAGCTTTTTCAACCACTCACCTTCTGGCCCAAATTCAATAATTCTTACAACAGAACCATTTTTGGGCGGCTCTAGTTTTAATGGAGCAAGCGTTGGATCAGGCCCATTATTTACCTCCACAGGAGTTTCATGCGTTGCCCAAAGGTTTGTTAAATAAAATCCTTCTCTTTTAGGATTTGTATGTACTGATGGGGCAGGACCATCATCTGTAAAAATAGCATTTCCTTCCTGATCATGACCAGTAACTATTCTTCTTACATAACCTTTTACTTGTTCCATAAAATCTCCACTTGTAATTTATTTTTGAATTGCTTTATTTTATAGCCTTAGTTGATTGACCATAGTTTTATAAGATTATGCAGTAAAATAATTGAATAATAAAAAATTCGGAGATAGTATGTATATTCCTCATGGCGTAATTCCTGCAGTTCTTCTACCTTTTTTTGATGACTTATCGATAGACGAAAAGAGTTATCGATCCCATCTTAGAGATGTTTGTAGTACAAAAGGTATTTCTGCAATTACAACTAATGCCCACGCATCAGAAGTTGCTTCATGTAGTTTTGAAGAACAAACGCGTGTTCTCGACATTACGCTTGATGAAGTTGGTTCAAGTACTCCTATCGTTTGTGGTGTCTATACTGAGGGTAGCTTAGAGGCTCAAAGAATTGCCAAAATGGCTACCGCACATGGTGCTTCAGCACTTCTCGTGTTTCCTCCAGCAATTTATTCATTCGGCCAACGCCCTGAAATGGCAGTAGAGCACTTTAAAAGAATTGCAGATGTTTCAGATCTGCCTCTAATTCTTTTTCAATACCCTTTAGAAGGTGGTCAAGGATATCCAACAGACACTCTTCTACGTATTTTGGATGAGGTTCCAAGCGTGAGAGCCATTAAAGACTGGTCAGCAAATCCCCAACTTCATGAAAGACAAATTCGTCTCCTACAAAGTAGAAACCCTGTAGTAAATGTGTTAACTACACATAGTTCTTGGCTAATGAGCTCTTTAGTACTTGGTTGTAACGGTCTTCTTTCTGGAAGTGGTTCAGTTATTGCCCCTTTACAAGCTGAACTATTCGAGGCGATACAAAATAAAGATTTAATAAAAGCGCAGTCATTAAACGAACGTATTTATCAAATGACAGAAGTTTTTTATACTAAACCTTGGGTAGATATGCATAATCGCATGAAAGAGGCTCTCGTACTTTTAGGTAAATTACCTCGCGCTGTAGTAAGACCACCACTCATGAAAATTTCTGATGCAGAAATTGCAAATATTAAAAGTGCTCTGATTAAAGCTAAATTACTTGAGGCTTAATTCAGCTTATTTAAGCTATTAATTATTCTTGCGGGTACAAAGATGAAACACTTACGATTCCATCTTTGATCATTTCCTCTTTTAAAAGGGCGTATTCCCTCTCAATGTGAGTTACATTATCTTGATGTATGTAACCACCATTACGCAAAATATCTTCTAGTTTCACAATATCTCTTGCAAGAACATCACCACCGATTTGCATAATCAAGCCTTTTAATGTGTGCACAATAGATTTAACCTGCACCCAGTCATCTTCTCTAATAGCAACATGTAAGTGTTCAATATACTTTGGCATTTCTTGTGTGGCAGAATGAATAATACTTGAAGCTAACCGTTGATCTCCCCCCAAGCGCTCAAGCATCTTTGCTTTATTAAAAATAAGCACAGTATTTTGATGAGCTACATTTTCTTCCATATAAATAGGAGTTTCTTTTTTGAATAACCAATTGTTCAAACAAGTTTTTAACTTATTGAGTTCAATTGGTTTAGCTAAGAAGTCCATACCCATGCTTAAATATTTGGAACGATCTTCAGCATAAGCATATGCCGTTACAGCAATGATTGGAGTTTTTTGTAAATGATTTGCTCGTTGGTATTCTCGAATTTTTTGAGATGCTGTCATACCGTCCATAACAGGCATCTGAATATCCATAAATATAATATCGTAATTAGGGTACAGTTTTACAGCATCAATTGCTTCGCTTCCATTAACAACCGTGTCAATTTCGACATTAGGTAATAGGTTTTTAATCATGGCCGTCAATACTTGCCGATTTGTGGAATTATCTTCGGCAATTAATATTCTGCCTAGAAAATTAGAGTTTTCAACCGAACCAATTAACACTTGATCGACTTGATCAGGACTTGATTGATAACTCTCATCCGAATCTAAACATTTCGCTGGAATGCGGAACCAAAATGTAGAACCTTTACCAATGGTTGAGTCAACTCCATAAACTCCACCCATAACATCTACTAGACTTGCAACAATAGACAAGCCGAGGCCTGAGCCAGTATGTATAGACATTTGACTATGATGTATCTGAGAGAAAGATTTAAATAATAAAGTTTGATCCTCTGCTGAAATACCCATACCAGTATCCGTGATTGCAAACTCTAAGATGGCTCGATTACCATCACGGACAACCTCTTTAGCAGCAATCCTAATCGACCCTTGGTCTGTGAATTTAATCGCATTACTTGTTAGATTAGAAAGCATTTGTCTTAACCTAAGCGGGTCGGCTAAATAATACTGATTTTCTGGACCAATCCAAACTTTTTGTAATTTTAAATTTTTCTTGTTAGCTAATTCCGAGAACAAATCAATTGTTTCTTGAATAAGATGCTTTGGGTTAATCGGTGAATCCACAAGCTCAATTTTTCCAGCCTCTACTTTTGAAAAATCCAAAATATCGTTTAAAAGTGTTTGCAAAATATTGCCGGAATTAATAATCGTCTTAACGTGCTGATCTCTATCTTTCTCATTAAGTTTCTGGCTTAATAAAATTTGCGCCATCCCCAAAATTCCATTTAATGGAGTTCTAATTTCATGACTCATAATTGCCAAGAATTTAGATTTTGTTTGGTTTGCATTTTCAGCTGCGACTTTTAATTCCTCTAATTCTTTGATTCCCTGCTCTTTGATTTGAATCGCATGAATAAAGTAGCGTATACCAACAATAATTGCCAATATACCCATGAAAGTAATAATCCAAATTTGGGTTGCAATCTTATACCAACTAGTAAGCACTTCATCCATTGGAACAACAATTGCATTAATTAATGGATATTTTCTAACAACTCTTACGGATACTAATCGGTGCTCACTTTGCCCTGTAGATGCTCTAATGTTATTTAACTCCATAACACCAGCATCTTTATTTTGCTCTTTGACAATCTTATAGGCAGCACCCTGATTGATATTTCCACCAATTGCCTCATCTTTATTAGGAA
>Ga0164296_1001717_pt1 | contig 22679 bp, 22 predicted proteins | sample GEODES057metaG_FD_113533 | JGI IMG/M metagenome (GOLD analysis project Ga0164296, IMG submission 113533) | Dystrophic lake water microbial communities from Trout Bog Lake, Wisconsin, USA - GEODES057 metaG | ecosystem: Environmental > Aquatic > Freshwater > Lake | place: USA: Trout Bog Lake...
AGCGTGACGCGCACCCTCTCCCAGGCGGGCTGTGTTGTTCACACAGCGGTCCCCGGACCCGCGCGTCTCCCTCCCCCCTCTGCGGGGGAGGGTGGCCCCCGAAGGGGGTCGGGTCGGGACGAAGTCCCGCAAGGGGAGAGCGACGGTGCAGAACAAGGCTGCGCCCGCCATGAAGGTTACGCGAGATCCTGAACCCGGGTCCCCTCTCCCGACCCCTGCTTCGCAGGGGCCACCCTCTCGCAGAGGGGGGAGGGGAGACGCGGGGCCCTTCGCGCATATTCTTCGACGGAGATATGTGAATCCGCCAAGCCTCCCTGGGGTCGAACGGATTCCCGGCTCATCCGAAAATAATGAGTCCCGCAAAACCCAGCGCGCCGACGATGATGCGCCACCACGCGAACAGCCAGAAGCCGTGCCGGGACACGTAGTCCAGCAGCACCCGCACCACGAATAGCGCCGAGATGAACGACACGACGAAACCGATCACGATCAGGCCGACATCGTTGCTCGACAGATACTTGTAGTTGTCGAGCAGATCCTTGGCGAAGGCGCCCGCCATGGTGGGCATGGCGAGGTAGAACGAGAACTCGGTAGCCGAGCGCTTGTCGGCTCCCATCAGCATCGCCCCCACAATCGTGGCGCCGGAGCGCGACACGCCGGGGATCATGGCAAGACACTGGAAGATGCCGATCTTCAGGTCCATCGGCAGCGAGAAGTCGTAGACGTCTTTCTTACGCACCTTGAGGTCGGTGTCGTCGATCACGAGCAGCACGAGGCCGCCCGCCACCAGGGTCGCGCAGACGATCCAGGGGTTGAACAGATACGCCTTGATGACCTTCGAGAAGAGGCCGCCGATGATCGCCGCCGGCAGGAATGCCACCAGGATGCCGAGCACGAAGCGGCGGGCGTTCGGATCGTTCGGCAGCGCGGTGGCGATGCCGAGCAGGCGGCGGAAATAGACCAGCAGGATCGCCAGGATCGCGCCCAACTGGATCAGCACCTCGAAGGTGTTGTTGGGCGAGTGGAAGCCGATGAAGTGCCCGACGAGCAGCTGGTGTCCCGTGGAGGAGACCGGGATGAACTCGGTCGCGCCCTCAACCAGCGCGAGCAGGACTGCCTTGCCGATGCTTGCCGGATCCATCGTCACGTCCTGTGCCGCAAGCGCGTGCCGGCCCGTGCCGGACATGCCGCGCTATCTGAAGGGTTGGCCGGAGGGTTCGCCCATCAGAGTTGACGGGCGGTTACCGATACCGGTTGCGCGTGTTAAGGGCTCGGCAACGGTCGAGCAATAACGCTCGGTCCGAAGTCCTGCGCGCTGAAGACCTGCGCGTCAGGATCCTCGACGAGCGCGGGACCGGCCGCGCTGCCCGACCGAACGTCCCACACGGCCTCGATGGCAACCCTCTATCATTTCCCCTTCTGCGCGAATTCCCGGTTCATCCGTCTCGTGCTCGCCGAGATGGGCATGGAGCCGACTCTGTTCGAGGAACGGCCCTGGGAGCGCCGGGACGATTTCCTGCTGATCAATCCGGCGGGGGTCACACCGGTGCTGCTGGAGCAGAACGGCTTGGTGGTGCCCGGCGCGGGCGTGATCGCCGAATACCTCGATGAGACGCGCGGGCTCGGCCTCTCCGGTCGGCGCCTGTTGCCGGAGGACACAGTCGAGCGCGTCGAGGTGCGACGCCTGCTCGACTGGTTCACGGTCAAGTTCGAATCGGAGGTGACGGGGTATCTCGTCAACGAGAAGATCTCGAAGCGTTTTATGTCGACCAACCAGGGCGGCGGGCCGCCCGACATGAACGCGATCCGGGCGGCGCGGACGAACGTGCGCTACCATCTCAAGTATATCGGCTATCTGATCGCCCGGCGGCGCTGGATCGCGGGCGACAACCTGACCTATGCCGATCTTGCAGCGGCCGCCCACCTCTCCTGCGTGGACTATCTCGGGGATGTACCTTGGGATGAGGACGAGATGGCGCGGAACTGGTACGCCCGGTTGAAATCGCGGCCCTCGTTCCGGGGCCTGCTCGCCGACCGGGTCGCCGGGATGCCGCCGGCGGCCCATTACGCGGATCTGGATTTCTGAACGCCCGACGGACTTACATTGGCGCCGACCTGCGCCGCTTGGTGGAGACCCGGGCCCGGGCGCTGGGCTTCTGCGGCTTGCGCGTGACCCGGCCCGACCGCCTGCCGGATCTGCCCGAACGGCTGTCCGCCTGGCTCGCCGAGGGCGCCCACGGCACCATGGACTGGATGGCGGACCGGGCCGATCAGCGTGCCCGTCCGACCGTCCTATGGCCCGGCCTGCGTAGCATCCTGGTTCTGGCCATGAGCTACCGGCCCGAGGAGGATCCACTCGCCGTTCTGACGGAGACGGAGCGCGGCGCGATCGCGGCCTACGCCCAAAGGCGGGATTATCACGAGGTTTTGAAGGGTAAACTGAAAGAGCTCGGCGGCTACCTGTCCGCCAAGGGCGACGTGCGGGTGAAGGTCTTTTGCGACACCGCCCCCGTCATGGAGAAGACGTTGGCCGAAGCGGCTGGGCTCGGCTGGCAGGGCAAGCACACGGTGCTGATCTCCCGCGAGCACGGCAATTGGCTCTTACTCGGGGCGATCTACACCAGCGCCGCGTTCGAGCCGGACGCACCCGGCCGCGACCATTGCGGCTCCTGCCGCGCCTGCCTCGACATCTGTCCGACCGACGCGTTCCCGGCGCCTTACCGGCTCGATGCCCGGCGCTGTATTTCGTACCTGACCATCGAGCATGCCGGCCCGATCCCGGCAGTGTTCCGGCCGGCCGTCGGCAACCGGGTGTTCGGCTGCGACGATTGCCTTGCGGTCTGCCCCTGGAACAAGTTCGCCCGCTCGGCGGCCGACACCCGCCTTGCGGCGCGGGCTGATCTCGCAGCACCGCCGCTTGCCGATCTCGCCGCCCTCGACGATGCGGCCTTCCGCAGCCTGTTCGCCGGCACGCCCGTGAAGCGCACCGGCCGCGACCGGTTCCTGCGCAACGTGCTGATCGCGATTGGAAATTCCGGATCGCCCGCGCTTGCCGAGGCGGCGGTTGCGCGGCTCACCGACGTTTCGCCGCTGGTGCGCGGCATGGCGGTCTGGGCGTGTGGGCGGTTGCTCGGACCGGCGGCCGTCCGAGATCTGCGTCGTCGATGCGGTCTTGATGAGACCGACCCGCACGTTCTTGACGAGTGGCAGGTCGCCATCGGCTTGACGGACGCTCGCACCGGCGAGACATCGACCGCATGAACCTTTTCGTCTTCGGCCTGGGCTTCACCGGCCGCCGCTTCGCCGAGCGGGCGCGCGACCGCTTTGAGACGGTGCGCGCCACCGTCACCGAACCCGCGTCCGCCGAACGCCTCGCGGCGGAATCCGGCTTCGCCATGCGGGCCTTCGGACCCCAAGCCGACGACCCTCGTATCGCCGCCGACCTCGCCGAGACCGACGTGCTCCTCGTCTCGGCGCCCCCCGGGGAGAACGGCGACCCCGTGCTCGCCCGCTACGCCGACGCGATTGCCGCGAGCCGGATCGGCTGGATCGGCTACCTCTCGACCATCGGCGTCTACGGCGACCAGCAGGGCGCCTGGATCGACGAGACCACGCCCGCCAATCCCCGCAGCGCCCGGTCCAAGATCCGGCTCGATGCCGAGGAGGCGTGGCTGGCGCTCGGTGCCCGGACCGGCAAGGCGGTCCAGATCTTTCGGCTGTCGGGGATCTACGGGCCGGGGCGCAACCCGATCGTGAAGCTGCGCGAGGGGCGCTCCCAGCGGATCGTGAAGGCCGGGCAGGTGTTCAACCGCATCCACGTCGACGACATCGCCACGACGCTGCTGGCCTCAATCGACCGGCCCCGGGCGGGGGCGATCTACAACGTCACCGACGATGAGCCGACCGCGCCCCAGACGGTTACCGAGCACGCCGCCGCCCTGACCGGGCTGCCGCTGCCGCCGGAGATCGACTTCGAGACCGCCGACCTGTCGCCGATGGCGCGGAGCTTCTACGGCGAGAACAAGCGCGTGCGGAACCGGCTGATCCGCGAGGAACTGGGCGTCGATCTCGCCTATCCGACTTACCGGGAGGGTCTGGCGGCGCTGAAGGACCAGCCCTGATCAGGCTTCGAGATGGCGCGGCCGGATCAGGCGGCGGAGCAGCCCGCCCCGCGGCCCCGCCAGCATGGAGGCGAGGTAGAGGGCTCCGGCCGCCAGCACGATGGCCGGGCCGCTCGGCAGGTCGAACTGATACGACAAGCTGAGCCCTGACACACTCGCCAGGGCGGCGATCAGAATCGAGACCGGGATGAGCCCGCCGAGATCGCGGGCCCAGAACCGGGCCGCCACCGCGGGGAGCAACATCAGCCCGACGGCCAGCAGGGTTCCCAGCGCCTGGAATCCGCCGACGAGGTTGATCACCACCAGGGCCAGGAAGGCGAGGTGGACCGGCCCGCCGCTGCGGCTCACCGTACGCAGGAACAGCGGGTCGACGCATTCCATCACCAGCGGCCGGTAGATCACGGCGAGCGCCACCAGGGTCAGCGTGCTGATCCCGCCCAGCAGCCACAGGGCGGCATCGTCCAGCGCCAGGACCGAGCCGAACAGAAAATGCATCAGGTCGATCTGCGAGCCGCGCAACGAGACCAGCAGCACGCCGGCCGCGAGCGAGATGAGGTAGAAGGCCGCGAGGTTGGCATCTTCCCGCACCGTCGTGGCGCGGGTGACGGCGCCGGCGAGCAGCGCCACCGCGAGGCCCGCGACCAAGCCGCCGAGCGTCATCGCCGGTAGCGACAGCCCGGCGACCAGGAAGCCGACCGCTGCGCCGGGCAGGATGGCATGGCTCATGGCGTCGCTCATGAGGCTCATCCGGCGCAACGTCAGGAACACGCCCACGGGCGGTGCCGAGACCGAGAGCGCGAGGCACCCGGCCAACGCCCGGCGCATGAAGCCGAATTCCGCGAACGGGGCGACCAGGGACCCGAACGGATCGATCACGCGGCGTCCTCGTGGTGGTGATGGCCGTGAGCGCCGTGATCGTGTGCAGGCGCCCCGGAAACCCGCGGCCCTGCGCAGATCGGCGCGCCTTCATCCCAAGCCTCGGAGAGGTTGCGGGCGCGCGCGAGGTTCTCGGATGTCAGCACCCGGGACGTCGGTCCCCAGGCGATGGGCTCGCGGGCCAGAAGCAGCGTCGCCGGGAAATGGAGCCGCACCTGTGCCAGATCGTGCAAAGCCGCCACGACCGTACGGCCCTCGTCGTGCCAGTTCCGGATCAAGGTCAGCAGGTCTTCGACCGTACGGGCGTCGATCCCCGTGAACGGCTCATCCAGGAGAATGACGGGACAATCCTGAAGGATCAGCCGAGCGAACAGCGCCCGGCGGAACTGTCCGCCCGACAGGGTGCCGATCGGCCGGTCCTCGAATCCGTCGAGGCCCACCGTGGCGAGCGCAGCCCGGATGGCGTCCCGCTGCCGGATGAGGCTCCGCCACGCACCGGCCTTCCGCCAGAGACCCATCCCGGCGAGATCCACGACGCTCAGGGGAAAGCTCCGGTCGATCTCATCGGCCTGCGGCATGTAGGCGATGGCGCCGGTACGCTCGATGCGCCCATCGAGGCAGGGGATTTCCCCGACCATGCCTTTCAGCAGCGTCGACTTGCCGGCCCCGTTCGGCCCGACCAGCGCGAGCAGGTCGCCGGCGCGTATGGTCCCGTCGAGGTGGTGGATCGCCGGATGCCGGTCATAGCCGAGGGTCAGGCCGACGAGGCGGATCGGATCCGGACGGTGCTGGCCGGCACTCATGTCGCGAGCGCCCAGGCGATAGCGAGCCAGACCAGCGCGGAGAGGGTACCGGCAAGGACGAGGCGCAGGCCGAGCCCGCTCTGGAACAGGGATCGCCGGGCCGCGCGTCTGGGACTGGAAAAGGTGGGCAAGGCGTCCTCGTCGCGCGCGCCGGCGCGGGAACCGTGCGGGAGACTGGTGCGGTCCGGTCAGGCGGTGATACACTGTAACAAACCCGCGGGACAACCTGCGGATCTGTGATGGGAGCCATCATGCACCGCCACGACGGTCACGACGCGTGTCGGACCGATGCCCGGGACATGCTCGCGCGGGCGGAAGCCATCTGCCGCGAGCGCGGCCTTCAGTTCACGCCGCTGCGCCGCGAGGTTCTGGAGGCGGTGGCCGGATCCGACAAGGCTCAGGGCGCCTACGACATCGCCGAGCGTCTCAGCGTACCGGGCAAGCGCGTGGCCCCCGTGTCGGTCTACCGCGCCCTCGACTTCCTGATGGAGCAGGGGCTGGTCCACCGGATCGCGAGCCGCAACGCCTTCATTCCCTGCGCCCACGATCACGCCCCGGGGGAGGGGGTCATCTTCCTGATCTGCCGGTCCTGTGGCGCGGTCGATGAGGCGTCCTCGGCGGATGTCGAGGGGGGGCTCGAGCGGACGCTGGAGCGAGCCGGCTTCACACCGACCCACAGCATCCTGGAGGTCGAGGGCGATTGCGGCCTTTGCCGGGGTCAGGGGCGCGCGCCCTGATCCGGAATCAAATGCTTCAGCACGCGTTCCGGTAGGCCCGGCGCGAAAACAGGGTCTGAAACATGATCTGGATGTCGAACCAGATCGACCAGTTGTCGATGTAGTGCAGATCGCAGGCGACGCGCCGCTCCATGTCGAGGTCGGTCAGCGTCTCGCCCCGGAAGCCGTTGACCTGGGCCCAACCGGTGATCCCGGGCCGCACGTTGTGGCGGCGGGCGTAGAGGGCGATCCGGCGCTCGAAGCTCCGGTCGTGCGCCAGCGCATGGGGACGGGGACCCACCAGCGACATCTCCCCCCGCAGGACGTTGAGAAGCTGAGGCAGCTCGTCGAGATTGGTCCGCCGGAGAAACGCGCCCACCCGGGTGATCCGGCTGTCGTTGCGGGTGGCCTGCCGGAAGACGGCATTCTGCTCGGCGCGCATCGAGCGGAACTTGTACACGCCGAAGGGCTGCTGATTGAAGCCGTAGCGCTTCTGGCGGAAGAAGATCGGCCCGGGGCTGTCGACCCTGATCGCCAGCGCGATCACGGCGAGCAGCGGCGACAGCGCGACCAGCGCGATCGTCGACAGCGTGAGGTCGAGCGCCCGCTTCAGCACGACCTCGCCGACGTTGAGTGGGCGGCGGCCGATATTGATCCCGGAAATGCCGCCGACCCGGGCGATCTGCAGGTCGGGGAAGCGGTCGAGCATCGCGCCGGGCCGCAGGTGCAGCGCGGAGGGGACCCGGAGAAACGCATCGATGCAGCGCTCGACCTCGGCGTTGTCGGTCCACGGCACCAGCACGAACACATCGTCCGGCCGGAGGAAGCGCACGACCGAGACGGCGAGGTCGAGATCCTCCTGCAACTGGTCATGGCGGGCGGCGATGTCGGCACCCGGATCGACCCGGCGCAGGTAGCTCGTGCCGACGATCCGCAGGCCCAGACGGTCGATCGCATTGCTGGCGTAGAAGCGCGCGATGTCCTCCTCGTAACCCACGAGGTGGACCCGGCTGACCGTTGCCGATCCGGCCGTCAGGCGTTGCCGGATCAGGCGGACCATCGCCGCCCGTGTCACGATCAGGACCGGCAATCCGGTGATGAAAGCGCCCAGAGAAACGAGGCGCGAATAATCGTTGGTGGTCTTGGTCATAAAGCTGACCACCAGCACGGCGGCCCAGGCCACCAGCCAAAGTGAGGTGACCCGCTGAAAATTCGCCTTCTGGTCGATGACTTTGTCGAGGCTGTATTCTGCCCGCAAAGCGTTCGTGGCGACGATGACGAGGCCGAGCAGGGCCGCGAGCCGCAGACCGCGCCCGCTGCCCGCGCCGAGAGCCCCATCCTGGTAGACGAACTCGTAGGCGAGTTCCATGCAGAGGGTCACCGCAAGGATCGCCGCGAGGTCGGTCGCAGCCAGCGCCGACGACAGGGCGACCCGGGCCGCCGCCCGTCCGCGATGGGGAAGGAGCGCCGACCAGACGCTACGGCGACGCTCAGCCGAAGTCGGCAGGAGCTGAAACGTTTCCGGGAGCCGTTCGTGAAACATGTGACGCGCCACGTCCCGTCTTGATCGGAATCTGTACCAGTCTGAAACATGTAGAGTTTCAGTGCCGGCCTGTACCGTTGACGGAGCAAGCGGCGCGCCCGGAGGGGATCAGGAACGCGATCCTGCCGGTCTGCGTCCATTTAGTACGCGTGCCTGCGCGCAGCAATCACTTATTAACCCTGATCCGCTGTTTGCCGAATTCTGCGGTTGAGTAGTACCGTTACGTATTCTCCGCGCGTGACAAGTCACAATTCATGCGCGTCGCTTCCCGTGCAGGTACAACTAGATGGGATAGAGCTGGTGTTCCCCCCGGACACTTCACCGAAGCGGTCTGTGTCCAGGTCTGCGTTCGTCCATGCCGCCGACGGGCACGGACACGACATCTTTCACCATCATCGCCCAAGCAGCAGTGTTCGCTCAGGCGGCGTCGGTTTGTCCCTCAGCGTCGCCCGATCCACCGACGGTTTGTATGGTCTCGAAGCCCTCGAATTGTGGGTGGCCCAGGTACAGCGGCTTGGTCGACGGAACGCGGCCATGGGCCTTCCGAAACTGCTCGGACCGCGTCCAGGCTTCGAAGTCGGCACGCGACCGCCAGATCGTGTGGGATGCGTAGAGGACGTGGTCCTCGTGCTCGGGTCCGCGCAGAAGGTGGAATTCCACGAAACCCGACATCTCGCCGAGGTGGCTGTCTCGACCGAGCCATACGGCCTCGAAGTCTGCGGTCGCGTCTTTGACAACCTTGAAGCGATTCATCGCGATGAACATGTGCCTCTCCTGTGGTGCGGTGACCCTGTTAGCGTCTCAACCGCCCGAACGTCCCCCCGCGCGGCTACAGGGCGCACCCAGAGATCGCGAAGACTTGAGCGGTCGACATTTGAGCAACAATGTTGCAAAGTTGTGTGTGCTTAAACTAGAACGTGTAATATTTGACTTGCGAAGCTTGACAACTTGGTGTCCTACTGCGGCGCGGCTGATGTGTATCGTGGATCGGCATCTCGCCCTCAACGAGCTTCAAGCCGTATGAGTGACTTTTACGGTCTTGGACGGTGGGGCGGACGGTGAAGCGGCGCGACGGCGAGGCCAAGACACCGCGTTCGCAGGAGGACGCAGTCACCCCCGTGGACAAGGATATATCCGGTCATCCGATGCCGAAACAGACCACCGATGTGGATCGCCTAGTCGGTATCCGCATCACCGCTTTGCGGAAAGCCCGGGGCATGAGCCAGACGGCGCTGGGCAACGCGGTCGGCGTCACCTTCCAACAGGTACAGAAGTACGAGAAGGGGCAGAACCGGGTCGGGGCCGGGCGGCTGCGCGAGATCGCGCGGCTTCTTGAGGTTCCGGTCTCGGCCTTCTTCGAGGAGAACGAGCCGCGGGCGAACGCGCAGGAGGACGTCTTCGGTTTCCTGAGCGGCCATGGCGCCATCGAGTTGCTGCGCGCCTATGCGCAGATCGAGGACGAGCAGATGCGCCGCGATGTCCTGGCTCTGGTCCGCAGCGCCGCGCGGCTCGCGCAGGCCCGCGACGCGGCGCCGCCCGTCGAGACCACTTGAGACGGACGGTACGTCGGCGACGCGGTTCGAGCCGTGCCCGATCGCGCTGCCATCGTTCGCGGCTCTCAACCCTTGTCGTAATGCCCCCTGGCGCGCCGCAAGGGTAGCTCCCTCGGCAAAGGCTGCTTTAGACCGGATCCGCAGCGATGAAGTGGAAGAAGCTTCCCGTCACGCTGCCGATCCGGTGCCCCGAGAAGCCGAGATCGGACCCCTCCGCGTCCGTGACCTGGGCCAGGGCAGCCGGCTCCGGGGCCGCCGGCGAGAGTTCGCTGGCATAGTGGAACTCGTGACCGATCAGCCGCGCGCCGCGCCGCCCGAGCAGGCCGTTCCCGCACAGGCGCGCTACCCGATAGCCGAGGTGGAGCTTGCGCCGCCGATACGATGTCGCCACCGGCAGCAGGCCCGCCATGGCATGCGTAACGCCCTCGGCATCCTCCAGCGTGTCGCCGAGGACCATGTAGCCGCCGCATTCGCCGTGGACCGGACGAGTCGCCGCAAAGGCGCGCAGGCCCGACAGGAACCGACCGGCCTCCGCGAGACGGCCCGCGTGCAACTCGGGGTAGCCGCCCGGTAGCCAGCACACGTCACAGCCATCCGGCGGCGCTTCGTCCGCCAGGGGCGAGAACGGGACCAGCTCGGCGCCCGCCATGCGCCAGCCGGCCTCGAGATGCGGGTAGAGGAAGCTGAACGCCGCATCCTGGGCCACTGCGATGCGTTGGCCCGGAGGCGGAGGAAGCGCGCCTCCAGAGGTCGGCACGCCGCCCCCCGCCGCCGCGATGACGGCGTCGAGGTCGATCCCGGCCACCGCGAGCTCTGCGAGCCGGTCGAGCCGTGCCTCTAGATCGGCGGTCTCGCCAGCCTGGACGAGACCAAGATGGCGCTCCGGAAGGACGAGCTGTGCGTCGCGCATCAGCGCGCCGAGGACCGGAAGGCCCACCCGCGCCATCCCGGCTTCCACGAGGCGGCGGTGGCGCGCGCTCGCCACCTTGTTCAGGATGACCCCGGCGATCGTCACCCGTGGATCGTAGAGCTTGCAGCCGAGCGCCACCGCGGCGGCCGACTGAGCCGCGCCGGAAACGTCCACCACCAGCACCACCGGCCAACCGTAGCGCGCGGCGATGTCGGCGTTGGCCCCGGTCCGGCTTTCCGCGGCTCGGACCCCGTCGAACAGGCCCATGGAGCCCTCGGCGATCACGAGGTCGGCATCGTCCGTCGTTGCCCGGGCGAGGGCGTCGAGCAGGGGCGGCGCCATGGCGAAGCTGTCGAGGTTGAAGCTCGGCCGACCCGTCGCTGCCTGATGGAACGCCGGATCGATGTAGTCCGGGCCGCACTTGGCGGCGCGCACCCGCAGGCCTCGTCGGGTCAGGGCCCGCATCAGGGCGAGCGTCACCGTGGTCTTGCCCGAGCTCGAGCGCGGTGCCGCGACAAGGAGGCCGGGGGCGCTCATGTCCGTCCACCCACTGTGCCGCCTGGCCGGTAGCGCCGGTCGTAGTCGGGGGCGTAGAGCGCACTCTCGCGAAATGTCTCGGCGCCGAGCGCCGGGCCGACCAGGATTAGGGCCGTGCGTTCCAGTCCGGCCTCTGCGACCCGCGCCGGCAGGGTCGTGAGATCGGCCGTCAGGACCCGCTCGTCGGGCCACGACGCACGGAATACCGCAGCCGCCGGACAAGAGGGCCCGTAGAACGGGATCAACTCGGCCGCGACCCGCTCGACCACATGGATCGAGAGGTGGATCGCCAGTGTGGCGCCTGTTGCCGCGAAGGCTGCCAGGGTCTCGCCCTCCGGCATGGCGCTAGCCCGCCCGGAGGTGCGGGTGAGAACCACGGATTGCGCCACGCCGGGCACGGTCAGCTCCCGCCGCAGCAGCGCCGCTGCCGCCGCGAAGGCCGGAACGCCGGGGGTCACCGCGTAGGGAATGCCGAGCGCGTCGAGCCGGCGCATCTGCTCGGCCAGCGCGCTCCAGATCGACAGATCCCCCGAATGCAGCCGTGCCACGTCCTGGCCGGCGGCGTGGGCGGCCGCGATCTCCGCCACGATGGCGTCGAGGTCCAGGGGCGCGGTGTCGATGATCCGGGCGCCGGGCGGGCACCAGTTGAGGATCTCCGGGGCCACCAGGGAGCCGGCATAGAGGCAGACCGGGCAGGCCGCGATGCGGTCCCGGCCGCGCACGGTGATGAGGTCCGCCGCGCCGGGGCCGGCGCCGATGAAATGCACGGTCATGCTGCGAGTGTCACGGTCTGTCGGACGGCCAGCGCGCAGGTGGCCCCGCCGCTCGCGATCCGGGGGAGAGCGAGGCGGCTTCCCGGACCGGCCGCCACCAGGGCGGCGGCTTCGGCCAGGGAGCCGACCCCGCGCAGATGCTCGATGCGGGCAGAGCGGGTGACGAGTTCGGAGTCCCGCGCCGCCAGCGCCTCCGGGGCGACGGGGCAGGGCGCCAGATCGAACCGTGCTGCCGCTTGGATGAGCGCCGGTTCCGCGGCCCGGTCGGCGGCAGTGGCGACCGCGATCAGGTCACCGCGCGCGGCGCCAAGCTCGCCGAGGGCGCGCACGATCAGTGCCGCGATCTCATCTGCGCCAGTCCCGCGGCGGAAGCCGATGCCGGCGACGAGGGGGCCGATCATGGCTTGGTCCAGGCCCATTGGGTCACCGGCATGGCGGGCCGCCAGCCATGCAGGCCGCCCACCGGGCTTGCCCGGTCCACGGAGTAGCGTCGCAGGCTGCCACCCTGCGCCGCGAAGGCGGTGAGCAGGGTAGCCTCGCCTTCGAGCGTCACCGCGTTGGCGACGCACCGCCCGCCTGCCCGGAGGGCTTTCAGGGCTGCCGGCAGGACGCCCGGCTCCGAGACGCCGCCGCCGATGAACACCGCATCCGGTTCAGGCAGGCCGACCAGCGCGTCAGGCGCCGCGCCGGGCACGACGGTGAGGTCCGGGGTGCCGAGGCTTTCGGCATTGCGCCGAATGCGCTCGGCCCGCTCGGGCCGCGCCTCGATGGCGGTGGCGCGCAGGCTCGGATGCCGCAGCATCCACTCGATGGAAATCGATCCGGCGCCCGCTCCAATATCCCACAGGTGGAGGGCCGGATGGGGCCGCAGGGCCGCAAGGGTCAGGGCCCGGATTTCGGCCTTGGTGAGCTGCCCGTCATTCTCGAACAGGGCGTCGTCGAGGCCCGGCGCTAGCGGCAGCGCGCGGCCCGCTCCGGCGACCGCGATCGCCACGGTGTTGAGCGGATCGATCCTGTCGAGGGCAAAGGCGTCGGCACGGGCTGCGCGGATCCGCTCGCGTGCGCCGCCCATCGCCTCCAGCACCGTCAGCGTGGATGCACCGAGGCCGCGCTCGGCCAGCAGGTTGGCCAGCGCCGCCGGCGTGGATCCGTCCCACGACAGGACCAAGAGGCGGGCCCCCGGCTGGAGATGGGGGACGATCCGGGCGAGCGCCCGTCCATGAAGGGTGACAAGGCCGCATTCTGCCAACGGCCAACCCAGGCGCGCGCAGGCGAGGCTGAACGCCGAGGGCTGTGGGAAGGCACGGATCTCGGCCGCCGGCACGAGCCGGGCGATCTCAGCGCCGATGCCGTAATGGAACGGATCGCCGGTCGCCAGGATGCAGGTCGGTTCGCCGCGGCGGGCGAGGATGTCCGGATAGGCCGTATGGATCGGGCTCGGCCAAAGCCGAGCCTCGGCCTCGAGGGTTCCGGCCAGCGCGAAATGGCGCCGGCCGCCATAGACGACGCGGGCGGCGTCGAGCGCCGCGGCGGCGGCGGGCGCGAGGCCGGCTCGCCCATCCTCGCCGATGCCGACGATCGACAGCCAGCGTCCGGCTGCGGGCCGGCTCGACAGGGGCTCACCGCTCATGGACAACGCGCCCATGAATGACGGAACTCGGCGGATCCTGATCCTCGGCGGAACCGGGGAGGCAAGTGCGCTGGCACGCGCGCTGGCCGGGCGGCGCGATTTGTCCGTGACACTGTCCCTCGCCGGCCGGACCAGCGCGCCGAAGCGCGAGCCGGTCCCGACACGCATCGGCGGGTTCGGGGGCACCGAAGGCCTCGCGCGCTACCTGTGCGCCGAAGGATTTGATCGCCTGATCGACGCCACGCATCCCTTCGCCGCCCGGATCTCGTCCAATGCCGCCCGCGCGGCGGCGTTGGCCGGGGTCCAGCTGCTGGCGATCCGCCGTCCGGCCTGGAGCCCCGCACCCGGCGACCTGTGGACGGAGGTCGCGACCGTCGAGGCCGCCGTCGCGGCGCTCGGACCCGATCCCCGCCGCGTGTTCCTGACAATCGGCCGGCAGGAGGCCGGCGCGTTCGCTGCGGCACCGCAGCACGCCTACTGGGCGCGCACGGTCGAGCCGCTCGGCGACCTGCTGCCGGTGCCCCATCTCACGGCCATCGAGGCCAGGGGGCCCTTCGACGCGGAGTCCGAGGCCGCGCTGATCCGGACCGCCGGCATCGAGATCCTGGTCAGCAAGAATTCCGGCGGGGCGGCGACCTACGGCAAGATCGCGGCGGCGCGCGCCCTGGCGATCCCGGTGGTCATGGTGCGCCGGCCGGACAAGCCCGACGTGCCGAGCGTCGCCGATGCGGCCAGAGCGCTCAGCTGGCTGGACACAGATGCTCACGCCGCCTCGACCTTGCGCGACGTGTAGACGAAGGGGGCACGGCCCTCCCGGGGGATCAGCCGCGTGGTCGAGGCGCCGAGGATCACAACGGTCGCCATATCGGCCGGCACGTCCGGCGCCTCGGCGAGCGTTGTCACCCGGATCGCCTCGTCGGGCCGGCTGATCGCGCGGGCGAACATCACCGGCGTTTCGGGCGCGCGGATCCCCGCCGCGAGCTGGAACGCCGCGCCGAGCTGCCAGGGCCGGGCGGCCGAGATCGGGTTGTAGAGCGCCACGACGAGGTCGGCGCGCAGCACAGCGTCCAGCCGGGCTGTGACCACAGGCCAGGGCTTCAGGTTGTCGGAGAGCGACAGGGCGCAGAAATCGGCGCCGAGCGGCGCGCCGAGCCGGGCTGCCGCCGCCAGCATCGCGGTGATCCCGGGCTCGACCGTGATGGCGAGATCGCGCCATCCGGGCTCGCCGTGCTCCACCGCCTCGAATACCGCCGCCGCCATGGCGAAGACGCCCGGATCGCCGCCCGAGACGACGGCGACCCGCCGGCCCGCGGCGGCGAGCTGAAGGGCATGGCGGGCGCGATCGACCTCGACCCGGTTGTCGCTGGCATGCCGGATCAGGCCCGGCCGCTCCGGGACGCGGGCGACGTAAGGGTAGTAGCCGATGAGATCTTCCGCGGCATCGAGCGCCCGCCGGGCGGATTCGGTCAGTAGGCCGGCGTCACCCGGACCGAGGCCGATGACCGTGAGAGTTCCGCCTGTGTCCGGGTTCAACGCGCGTCCGCCTCTGAGGTCAGCAAATGAGCGGAGATGCCGTGTTCTCCCAGCCGCCTGACGGCCGTCTTGTCGAACGACAGAAAGGTTTTGCCACCCAGCCGGCGTCCTTCGAACGCGATCGCGCCATCAGCGAAATCGCCGCCCGCTTCCAAGATCATCAAGCCGGCATCGATCGCCGGCTGATCGGCGACAACGTGCTCAGCCTCGATGAAGCCCCGGATCGCCGCAGCGATCTCCGGGCGCGGCATCGCGTACCGGCTCCGGAGCACCCAAACCAATTCGCATAGGGCGTGGACGCGGATCGCGACCTGCCCTGCACACTCCAGCGCCTGGACCGCCGCCAGCCCCTGCGCCGCATCGTCAATCACGATCAAGCGCAGCAGGACGTTGGTGTCTGGCGTCACGTTCACGGCTTTTGAAGCCCGGACAGCGCAGCCTCGGCGCCGGCTTGCGCTATGGCATCTCCGATCTCCTCGATCGAACAACGGACGCCGTTGCCCTTGCCTTCGAGCATCCCGTGAAGCTGCCGCAAGGAGCCGCCGGACCTGTCGGCCTTCAGCTCCGCGCGTCCATCGGGCAGGAGTTCGAGCCGCAGTCGGTCACCCGGCCCGATGCCGAGATGTTCCAAGACGTCCTTCTGAAATGTGATTTGGCCCCGGGCCGTCACGGTCAACGTCGTCATGCGTCACCCCCGCCGAGACGAGGTAATAGGCGATCGCAGGACCAGCAAGGACACGGTTCGTGCCTCACGGCCGGCGCCCCTCGCCGGGCAGCAGCACCATGGAGAAATACGGGGCGTCGTCGTCGGGCTTATCGGCGAGCCGGACGACGCGCTCGCCCGCCATCGTACCGCGCTCGACATACACCGCCCGTTCCAGCAGGCCGGCGGCGGCCAAAGCCGCACGCACCTTGGGCAGGTGTCGGCCGAGCTTCATCACCACGGCGGCGTCGGTGCCACGCAGGCGCTCGGTGAGGGCGGCGAGCGATAGGGTCGCGGGCAGGACGGTCAGGACGTCGTCGCCCCAGGTGATCGGCGTGCCAGCCCGGGTCCAGCAGCCCGACATGCCGGTGACCCCCGGGATCACCTCCACGGGGAACCGATCCTTCAGGCGCCGCCACAGGTGCATGAACGAGCCGTAGAAGAACGGATCGCCCTCCGACAGGATCGCTACGTCGCGCCCGGCGCCGAGATGGTCGGCGAGCTGGCCCGCCGCATCGTCGTAGAAGCCGGCGAGCGCCGCCACGTAGTCCGGATGCTCGGGGTGGATCTCGGTGGTGTAAGGATAGGCCAGCGGAAGCTCACGGGCGGGATCGCGCAGGATCGCGTCCGCGATGGTGCGGGCGTTGCCGCGCTTCCCCCGCTTGCAGAAATGGACCAGCACCGGCGTGCGCATCAGGACACGCTGCGCCTTGACGGTCAGCAGATCCGGATCGCCCGGGCCCATCCCGACGCCGAACAGCGTGCCGGTCACCGCCGTCACGGGGATATCCTCGGCGGGCGCGTCGAGCCGTTCGAACCCGTCCATCACTCGACCTCGCTGGCGAGGGCGTTGACGGCGGCGGCCGTCATGGCGCTGCCGCCCCGCCGCCCGTGGACGACTACGAACGGCACCCGGCCGTCCCTGGCTAGCGCCTCCTTGGATTCCGCGGCGCCGACGAAGCCCACCGGAATGCCGATGATTGCGGCCGGCGGGGCGACGCCGGCATCGAGCAGTTCCAGCAGCCGGAACAGCGCGGTCGGCGCGTTGCCGACCGCGACCACGCTGCCCGGAAGGTGCTCCCGCCACAGCTCCATGGCGGCGGCCGACCGGGTGGTGCCCAGCTTACTCGCGAGATCCGGCACCCGGGGATCGCCCAGCGTGCAGAGCACTGGATTGGCAGCGGGCAGGCGCGCCCGGGTGACGCCGTCGGCGACCATGCGGACATCGCACAGGATCGGCGCTCCGGCCTGGAGGGCGGCCACGCCGGCCTCGGCGAAATCGTCCGACATCTCCACATCGGCCGGGAGGTCGGTCATGCCGCAGGCGTGGATCATGCGGACCACGACGCGCTCGGCGGCCCCGGTCCAGCGGGCGAGATCGGCCTCGGCGCGGATCATCGCGAAGGAGCGCGCATAGATCGCGCCGCCGTCGCGGATATAATCGTAGCGGGAGGAAGGCTCATGCGCCGCCTCCGATCCTGCCGGGCGCAGGGCATTCTGGCTCGCGCTCATGCCGGTCTTCCGTCCCTCCCATACCCCATCGAACCCGTATCCGACGCGAACGCGGCGGGAAGCCCGACAGTCTTGGCCCTTCCTAACCGGTCCAGAACCGCCTCGATAGGGAGGTGTATCGCCGGCTCATCGCCCGGGGCGCCGGCAAGGACGACGCCATAGAGCCCGTCGCGCCCGATCAGGGTGAGATCGGCCGGGCTCGGCCGCGCACAACCCTTTGCGCAGCCGGAGACGTGCGCCCGGCGCCCCTGGATGGCGAGGGGCCGGAACAGCGCGGCGAGGCGCGCGGCATCCGCCAGGGTCGGCGTCGAGCCCGAGGCGCAGCCCGGAGCCCCCGTGCAGGCATCGACACTGCGTCGGGGATCGTCCGGGGTGACGATCCAATCCGCTTCCAGGTCTGCCAGCGTCGCCATCGCCGGGGCGTCGGTCCGGGCGATCAGGACGAAACCGCGCGTCGGCGACAGGCGGATCGCGTCCGCACCGAGGGACTCTGCGGCGGCTACGACCCGGTCGAGGGTTTTGGCGCTGCAGCGGCCGAAGGGGGCGTCGAGGGCCAGGACTTGAATATCGGACCGGGCTTGGAGACCACTGGTCGGTGCGAAGGGCACGCGGCTGAATGCACTCACCGCGGTCTTCGCCCCGTCTCGCAGGGCGGGCACCTCGGCCAGCCCCGTCACCCGCAGGCTCGCGACGAGGCTCTTCCGTTCTTCTTCCGGCAGGTCGTGTACCCGGCGTCGGCCGGTTTGTGCGAAGGCGCCGAGCAGCGCGGCCAGGGCTGTTGGCGCATCTTCCAGGCGGCAGCGGGTGACGACGAGCCGCTCCTCCCCGGCGGGAATCGCCATGTCGACCTGCGCGGCGTCGCGGGCCACGACGAAAACATCGGCCTCCGGCAAGGCCGCATCCGGGCGCCCATCGACCACGACCAAGGTCTTGGCCGGCAAGCCGGGGATCGCGAGGGCTGCCGTCTCGATCGCGCGGGCGAGCGCCGGCACGTCGATGCGTTCGGCCGGATCGCATCCCGCAAGGGGGCTGGTCAGCGTCAGGCGCTGCGGGCCGCCGTCGCCGCGCCGGTCGCCAAGGCCGGCATCGGTCAGGAACCCCGCCAGCGATGCGCCGGTCGTCTCGGTGACGCCGCGGATCTGGAGGTTGGCCCGGGCGGTGAGGTCGAGATGACCATTTCCGAATAGCCGAGCGCCCTCCGCCACCGCGCGGGCTTGCCGTAGGGTCAGGATCCCGAGGGGGGGATGGACGCGGGCCAGCAGACCGTCGCCCGTGGGCATCGGGCGGACGAGGCCAGGGCACCAGCCCCGGCGGGCATGGGCTTCGGGAAGGGCGCGGCGATGCGGTCGGGCGCTCATTCGGCGGCTGCCGGCAGGAGGGCGTCGGCCGGCAGGGCATTGCGCCGGCTGTGCCAGAGCCCGCGGTCGCGGGCCTCGTCGAAGCGCTTCAGGATTGCCCGGGTCGCCGCCGGGTTGGCGCCGCTCAGGCGCTCGAACACCTCGGCGTCGGCGATCCAGGCGGCGTAGAGCCGGTCGAAGCCAGCATTGGTGACGGCGTCGCTGGTGGCGGCAAGCACGAAGACCGCGTCGAGCCCCTGCGCCAGCTCCTGAGCGCCCCGGTAGCCGTGGCGGAGCTGCGCGGCGATCCAGCGGGGATCGGCGAGACGCCCGCCGATCAGGCGTGCGGCATCTTCCCGGGCCGTGCGGGCCTTCGGACGTTCCGGCACCGAGACGTCGAGGCTGTAGAGCGCAGGGCGCGCATCCTGCAGCGCGGCGGCGGCGGCGAACCCGCCCATCGCGTCGACCGCGGCATCGCCGTCGAACAGGTCGCGCTCCGCCGCGTCGAAGGCGTGCAGATAGGCGTCGGCCGCCGCGATCCGGGCGGCGAAGTCCGGGTCGGGTCCCTCGCGGTCGCCATACGCGTAGGCGTTGGCGGCGAGATATGCCCGGCCGAGATCGGCGCGCGCCTCCCAGGGGCCGTCGAGGGCTGCGGCCGCCGCGCCGGCGCCGTAGCGGCCCGGCGCTGCACCGTAGACCCGGGTGGTCGCCTCGCCGCGCCTTCGGGACGCCGCCAGGGGATTCTCGTCGTCGGCCTCGTCCCGGTCGGCCACGGCGCGCGCAGCCCGATCGATCAGCGCCAGCGTCTCGGGGAAGGTGTCACGGAACGCGCCGGAGACGCGTACGGTCACGTCGATCCGCGGCCGGTCGAGCATCGCCAGCGGCAACACCTCGAAGCCGGTCACGCGGGTGCTGGCATGGTCCCAGACCGGCCGGACGCCCATCAGCGCGAGGGCATGGGCCACGTCCTCGCCGCCGGTGCGCAGGGTTGGTGAAGCCCAGAGATCCATCACGATCCGGGCCGGATAGGCACCCTCGTCCTGGAGGTAGCGGGTCACCACCGCCTCGGCCGCCTTGGCACCCAGGAGCGTGGCCGCCCGGCTCGGGATGGCGCGGGGATCGAGGGTCGTAAGGTTGCGGCCCGTCGGCATCACGTCCGCGCGCCCGCGGGACGGGGAGCCGGACGGCCCGGGCGGTACGAACTGCCCATCGAGGGCGGCGAGCAAACCCGTCCGCTCGCCGGCGGCGGATGATGCGACGGCGGGTGAAGCGTCGTCCGGCGCGCGGCCGAAGACGTGTAGGCCATCGCGAAAAACGGTCTCGCCCAGATCGCAGAGATGGGCATCGAGCCGGGTCAGTGCCTCGTCCATCGGCGTGTCCGGGCCGATACCGGCGCCGTCGAGGAGACCGGCTTCGGCCGCGTCGTCGAGAATGGCGCGGGCGATCACGGCGGCCCGCCGGGGATCGAGGACGCTGGCTGCGGAATATTCCTCGACCAGCTCGCGCAGTCGCGCGGCTTCCGGGGAGAGCGCCGGCCCGGCAACAGACGGTGTCAGATGACCGAGGGCGACGCCGCCGAGCCGGCGCTTCAGCGGAGCGGCCTCGCCGGGATCATCGACGATGAATGGGTAGACCACCGGCAGGGTGCCGACGCACAGCGCCGGGACGCAATCCGGCGACAGGGCGACCGCCTTGCCGGGCAGCCATTCGGTTGTGCCGTGGGTGCCGAGCTGGACGAGCACGTCGAAATGCCGACGCAACCCGAGATGGAAGGCGAGATAGCCGTGGGTCGGGACGCGTTCCGGATCGTGGTAGCCGGCTTTGCGGTCTGGATCGCGCCCGCGGTCGGGTTGAAGGAACAGCGTGAGACCACCGCCTGGAGGATCCGCCGTATCCCGCGCCCTGGTTCCCACCGTCCGGAACCGGAAGGCGCCGTCCGCGTAGGCGGCATCAATTTCCGGTTGTCCCCAGGCGTCCAGGATCGCGCTACGGGTCGGCTCCGGCATCCCCGCGAACCACGCGGTGTATTCGGGGAGCGGCACGTAAAAATCCGCCGGCCCCTCGGTGAGCGCCGCCATCAGCACGCCGGCTTCGGGCAGGGTGCCCGCGGAATAGCCCGCCGCGGCGAGATCCGCTGCGATGGTACGGGCGCTTTCGGGCGTGTCGAGGCCGACCGCGAAGCCGGCCCGGCCGCCCCGGGCCGGATAATCGGAGAGGACCATCGCGATTTGCCGCTCGGCGCGGGGCAGGGCGGCCAGCCGCAGCCAGCCGGCGGCCCGATCGGCGAGCGCCGCGATGCCGGGCTCATACGGCACCGCCCGACGCTCGGCGAAGCCCTCGATCTCGGCATCCTCCTCTTTGAAGGAAATTGGGAAGCCTGAGAGCCGCCCATCGAATTCCGGGAGGGCCACCTGCATGGCGAGGTCGGCCGCACCAAGCCCCCGGGACGAGGCCTCCCAGGCGGCCCGCGAAGATCCGACCGTGAAGGCCTGGAGCACCGGGCAAGCGGCACCGTCGAGGACGAAGTCGGTCCCGTCCTCCCGGGCCGAGAAGGCCGTCGCGGCAATGACGAGATCGGGCCGGCGTGCCCGCACGGCCTGCGCGACTGCATCGGCGGCCTCGGGCTCCTTCAGGCTCGATACCGCCATCGGCAGGACGCCGATGCCGCGGGCGCGCAGGGCGGCGCCCAACGCGACGAAGGGCGCGGTCTCGCCGCCGAGCACGGCGGATCGGTAGACGACAAGCAGGGCCAATGGCTCGGCCTGCCTGCCATCGAGTGGGATGGCCGTCTCGGCTGCAGCGACCGCCTGATCGAGGGCCAGAACGCCGCAGCCCGGACACCAGGGAAATCCGCGGGGCAACGGCCGGGGCGGCTCGACCGGGCGGTCGGTACCTGTTCGCGCTGCGAGCAGCCGCAGCATGCGGCGGAGGTTTTCGGTACCGCCAGCCCGGAAATAAGCATCGAGCCGTTCCGCCAGCCCGGGATCCGTAGAGAAGGCGGCGAGCCGCGGATCGGGCCTGTCGTCCCCCGGCAGCACGGCCAGCGTGACGCCATGCGTCCGCGCGGCCTCGGCGCAGCGCTCGACCCCGTAGCGCCAGTAATCCAGACCCCCGAGGCACCGAACCACCACGAGCTTGGCACGGGCCACCACGCGTTCCACGTAGAGATCGACCGAGAGCGGATGCCGCAGCTTGGCCATCTTGGCGAGGCGCAGGCTCGGCAGGCCCGGCTCGGCAGCGTAAGCCCTGGCGATCCCGGCGAGGTCACTGTCGGTGAAGGACAGCACCACGAGGTCACCGGGCTCCTGCCCGAGATCCAAAGCCGCCTCGCCCTCGTCGAGGGAGACGGCATCGATGCGCACCAGATGCATCGCGCCCGTCCTCAGGTCTCGTCCGGACTGGCGCGCGCGACGATGCTCATCCCGCGAGAGCCGCCGCCACCGCGTCGCGGTCGAATCCCTTCAAACCGATCACCACGAGTGTTCCATCGCGGGCCTCGCCTGCTCGCCAGGGCCGGTCGAAATGGTGGGTGACGCGCCGGCCGACGCCCTGCACCACAAGGCGCATCGCCTTACCCTCGACCTCGGCGAATCCCTTGATCCGCAGCACACCCGCAGTCTCGGCGGCCGTTTCGACGCGCGCCGCGAGATCCGCTGCCGTCACCGCCGGGCGGATCGTCAGCGCGACGGTCTCGAAATCGTCGTGGTCGTGATCCTCACCCTCGCCGTGATGCGAGGGGCGGGCGTCCAGATCGTCCTCGGCGGCGGCGCCGAGGCCCAGCAGCACCCGCGGATCGATCGCGCCCTTCTCGGTTTCTACAACCTTCACGGCGCGGGGCAGATACCCCTCCACCTCGGCCCGCACCCGGGCGCGGGTCTCCGCGTCGATCAGGTCGGCCTTGTTGAGCACCACGAGGTCGGCGCAGAGGAGCTGGTCCTCGAATACCTCCTCCAGCGGATTGTCGTGATCGACCGACTGGTCGGCGGCGCGCTGGGCCGCCAATGCCTCCGGATCCTCCGCGAAGACGCCCGCGTCGACCGCCGGCCCGGCGACCACCGCGACCACGCCGTCCACCGTCACCCGCGAGCGGATCGCCGGCCATTGGAAGGCCTGGACCAGGGGTTTCGGCAAG
>Ga0164296_1001718_pt1 | contig 22670 bp, 32 predicted proteins | sample GEODES057metaG_FD_113533 | JGI IMG/M metagenome (GOLD analysis project Ga0164296, IMG submission 113533) | Dystrophic lake water microbial communities from Trout Bog Lake, Wisconsin, USA - GEODES057 metaG | ecosystem: Environmental > Aquatic > Freshwater > Lake | place: USA: Trout Bog Lake...
CAATAAATACTGTATTCTCCCAATTTTCAGTATAATGTCCTTGTGGATCTAGATTTTTATAGCTATCGGGACGAGTAGTTCTATAAGTCTCTTGTGCTTTAGGTGATAAGGTTTTAGTATAACTACCATCACTTCCAAGTGTGTAGTTGCTACCACCAGTTGTACTACCATCAAGGATGGAGGTATTTATTTCACCAGAGAATCCAGTAACTTTTTTGCCCTGTGGTACAGCGGGGAGTTTGTGTGAAGACCACTCATTCCAATCAATTGAAGACTGAGGCTCTTTTGGTATATTTATCCACTTACGGGTTGAAGGCTGAGTCTCTTCCGGTATCCACCACTTACGGGTATTTTTATCAGCAGCATATCTAGCTTTCCAATTCATATTACTACTCTAGAGCTCTAGTGGGTGATCTTTAGCCATGTGCTGACCTAAGTCAATAGAAGACGTCTGTCCTTGTAGCTTCAGAGACTTATACTGCTTATCGCTTAGCCCGTCAGATTTGAGACCATCAAAGGCCGAGCGCATACTACTCTGCAGTGTGTTACACTTGTCACAGCTTTCTGTAGCGTATCTAAGACTCCAGTTCATACTACTCGCTCTCACTATCGGGAACTTCACGCCCGTTTTTCATTTGTAACCATTCTTTCCGGTATTTTTTTATTTTCTCTCTATATTCTGGATCGTTTTTATAACGTTCTTTTGCTTTTTGATATTTTTCTTGTGAATAATTTGGATTAATTTTTCGACGTCTGACTTCCATAGATCTAATATAACCTATACGAGTTTGTTCACAAGCATCACAAAGTTCAATCCCAGACTGATAATGCGCTGTAACTCCACCCATTGTTCCATGTCTAGGGTCATTTGGATCAGAAATATCAGTACTATTTTTATTTCTTTTAATTGGTTTATTTTTAACATCTATTCTTTCTTCGAACTGTTGTGGTACTGTTAAGTCGTCGGGATTTTCAGTAATCTGTTTAAGTTTTAATCTTTGTAATCTACCACTTAATGCACGATAATCTTTGCAAGCATCACAAGGAATTTCGTTTTCTCTTAAATGTTTTTGATAACCGTTTGAAGATCCACAAACGCCTTCTCGAATAACAGCTGGAAAATAACCATTATTTTCTGTACGAATTGGGTTTTTAGATGCAGTATATCGCTGATTCCAGTTCATGCCACTACGAATAAGCTGTAGCGTGTATTACATATATTAGCTCCACACTAAAAGCCCGAGAATTTCGCTCGTGCCCAGACACTAAGCATGCAACATCACTTGCCGGGAAAGAAAACTTATCAACATCTTTTTAAAAAACTCAATCACCCTTTAAAATTAAATTATAAATAATTGTATATTTTTATTAATTATTTATTAATACACTTGATACTATCTTTCAAGTGAGGGATTAATTTATAATGGGTTGCTAGATTTTTAAAATATTTAGTCACCTATTAAAATTAAATTAATAAATAATTGTAATAATTAATAATTATTTATATAGCCACCTAACAGATTGTTAGTTGGAGGGATAAACCAAATGGAGGATAGCCCATGAAGGCATCTAACACTAATGTAAACTCATCCAATGAGATATTGGACTTCGACTTCATTGTTGAAGACACAACTGCAAAGTCAGCAGCTACACCTGATGACCTTATTGTGTTCCTAGGTGGACGTGATGAGGCACTCAAGGTGGTAAATGCAGCAAAAGCAGCCATCAAGGGCACCAAGGCTCGCAAGGACACTTGGTATGTCTGGGATGATGAGATTGCTAAGGCACTGCAACTTGGTAAGATCAAGGGTTCACGTTCAACACTTGCTACCTTTCAGATTACCCATGTAGAAAATGTCACTGAGACTGATGACTATGGTAACCAGTTCACTGTGCCTATGGCAACCATCCAGGCTGTCAACTACAGCTGCACTGTGCCTATGCGAGTGGTATACAACAAGCCACAAGCATTCCCACTAGCCAAGCTTGCAGTTGCAACAGCTGATTTAGGCACATACCGCAAGGCCATTGCTGCACGGTATGGAGCTCACGCAGTTGCTGTACTTGATGCTGCTGTATCGGGCATTGAGAGGGTGATGGAAGAGTCAACTGCTGACGTTGAGTAGTTGTTGAGTGTAAAAATTGGCAGGTGTGCCGTAACAAGTGCACCTGCCTTTTTTTATAGGCATGATGTACATGCCACACAATTGTAGCGTTGCACCACAACATGTGTATGCTCCACAGCATGTGCGGTGTATGTGTGTTGTAGTGTATATTAAACAGTGTGGGCAGTTGTGCATCAAGGCATGTGTAAGCATGCCTGTGTATAAGCATACATATAATCATATGTAGTGTAAAGAGCCATGAGCTCACTATGAGCCATGTAAGGAGGAAGGTATGACAGTAAGCCATGACATGTGGAACACTGAGACACGTGACACATTCAATAGCATGATACAGGTGGAAGGTGACATTGAGCAGTTGCGAAGCTTTGCAAATGCATTGTTGAACTTACTAGACAAGTGTGTAAGTTTAGCCAACAGTGCAGACGAGCTCATTAAGCAGCAGAACAGGGTCATCAGCTCACACGAGGCAGTCAACACCAATCTGCGAGAACAGATTGCAGCATATGCACACTTTGTTGAGGGCATTCAGAGCTTAACATAGTGCAGTGCAGTGTAGTGTAGTGTATGCAGTATAGTGTAGTGTAACACACATGCAGGGATGGGCTATCGTGCCGTGCGCCGTGCATGGTGACGAGGCCCCCCTTTTCATTGACTGGAGGTCAATATATGAAGGAAGTATGGAAGTACAGAAAATTGATATTTGGTTTTAGCCACAATGGTGCTAAAGTGGTCTGGAAAAGGCCATATTTGCGTCCATTGATGGTTGTAGTATTTAGATTGAATCTCATCACTGGTGGTGGACAGACTGAAGACTGGTGTGTTACCATGAGATACTGGTGTATGGGTTCATTGGATGAACACCTTGCATTGAATTTATAATGCTTGGGTAAGGTATCCAGGTTTGGCATGATTGTTATCATGGATGGTTCAATTCCATCATGTCTGCTATGAGGTATGGGTTAACTCATTATGCTGTAACAACAATAAATTAACTGACTGATAACCCAAACAAAGGAGAAAAGCAATGAATGAAATCATTGTAGTGAGGGAACGATGCCTTTGGTATCTTCCAGAACAAACTAGAATAAATGTGTTTAACAACTCTATTCCAATGCAAAGGCATTTTCATGTGCTTAATGTTTTGGAACCAGATGGATGGTACCATTTGTTCTATGTTGGTGGAGTTGTTCCAGACTTGGATTCACCTCCATTAGACAATCCACGTGGAGATGCTTATGCTGATGATGTAGAGAGTGCAGCCAAGATGTTTCTTGAGCTCATGAATCATATCAAGCGTGAGTGGGATGGTGAAAATGTTCACCAAATGTCTCCATGTGTTTGTCACTTTGAAGTAAGTCAAATTGCTTCAGTGTACAACTTGTAGTTCATCCCCATGAGCACCTGGGTAAGTGTATAAACTGCCCATCCCACAATCAATGATGTGATCTATACACAAGTGTTTAACAATATCCCCCCGGATGTCACTTGTGTATAGATCAGATCAGTGTTTGGGATCTCAGGCCAAGTCATATGCCTGCCAAAATTATGACAGCAAAGGGAGCAAGGTACATGCATACACTGAAAAAGTTATGTATTGTTACTACTTTTGGCTTAACCAGTATGTATGTAGTGAATGCTATTCCCACACCAGTGGCAGTAGCAGATACTCATACTCATACTACAGTACCATGGTTTATTGAGCCACAGCTTATCACTTCTGCTAATTTACAAGCATACAGTGATAGTCAACCAACTCATGCTATGGTATTACCTTATGGGTTAAGCCAATGGTATACTAATGATACAGACCCAACAGCAACATGGCCTGATGCAACTGATCCAACCTGGACTCTTCCATTGAAAGTACAAGAGCAGTTTGCTTGTATTAGATATCATGAGAGTAGAAACCACTTGTATAGTGTAAATAAGTCCACTGATGCAGAAGGTTGGTATCAAATTATTCCAATGATTTGGAATTTTGCAACGGCAAATATACCTGACTTACCAGCAAAACCACTAGAAGCAACTGCAGATCAACAATCTCAGGTTGCTGTCTGGTATTACCATAGAAACAATGGTCTTTATCCTGAATGGAATGGAGACAATTGTTAATTTGGATAGTCCAGCTGTAATGGCTGGCTATTCAAATGGTGACTGGAGTTTTCTCCTGTTGTTCCTTCAACTCCAGTCATCATTTGGATAGACAACTATCCCCAGCTCTTGCATAAGATTGGTACCTTATGTAAGGCCAGCCACCATATTGGTGCATGCTGGAGTACCAAAAGGAGGTGTGTCATGAATACATTCATTGACCCCACCAAACTCACTTTGAGTGAGATTTCAAAAGTGCAATCAAGAGTGTCTGCTATGCTTAGCATTTCAGCTACACTTGATCAGACTGTATCGTTCATTAAGGACAATCCAGATCTGGTAACTGCCATACTTGGAAATACTCAAGTGAATAAGGAAACAACAACCAAGTTAAAGACATCTAAGCAAAAGTACAAGATCACCAAAAATGATTCTGGACGTTATGATTGGAGTGTCTTTCCTTGGGACTCATGGATGAATAACAGTAAGGTATTCCATACTGTAGTGTTTACTCCTGAAACTACAATTGATGATATTCGCAAATTTAGGCACCAATGTGCTTCTAGAGCAAATATTGCTGGTATGAGGTTTAAGAGCAAAATAATTACATCTAGTAAAATACAAGTAAGGTTTGTTCCAACTGGAGAAATGACTCAATTGAGTACATTTAATTGGATTGGTTTTGACTTTCAAAAGTATTTTACTGGTACTTGGGTGACTGTAACTGTTGAGCAACTCAAAAGTGAACTTTCAATAACAGATGATTCTTTTACAGATGCTTATGTGTTGAAACGTTTTGCTTCACGCTTGTCTCTTTGGGCCTGGAAGAATGGCATAAAGAAGCATGAGAAAATGAATGCTGACAAAAAGTCCATGCAAGTTCAGTTGTACTTGCCCTAACCATGGGTTAAATGGTACCTCAGGCAGTTGGTGCTGGTATATGATGGTTCAACTCCATCTTGAGGTGCGGACCCCAAAATGGGATATCCCGTCCATTGGACGTTAAATGAGGGAGATAACATGAAGGAATTCATGGGAATGCCAGTTCCACAATGCTACCAAGACATTGATGATGTATTGGATGCAGGTATCAAAAGGATCATCTTCTATGGTCCTCCAGGCACAGGCAAGACCTTCACTGGTCTAACTGCTGGTGTTGGTGAGGCAGGAGCAATTCGTTTGATCTGCACTGAAGATATGACATCTGCTGATGTTGCTGGTTGGTTTATGCCTAATGCAGAAGGTAACTTCACTTGGTTGGAGGGTGCTGCTGTTAAGGCATGGAATACAGGTGCTCGATTAGTCATTGACGAAATTGATAAAGCATCTGGTGATGTATTTGCTCTATTGTTGGCTTTTACTGACAGTATTGCAAGTGCAACTTATAACCACCCAGTAACTAATGAAATCTTGCGTCCTCATGCTAACTTTAGTGTGGTTATGACAAGTAACATTGAGAATCCTAATGAGCTTCCTGCTGCATTACGTGACCGTTTCCCAGTTGCTATTAAAGTTGATGCTGCTCACCCAGCAGCACTCCAGCATCTGCCAGAAGCATTACGTAGTGTTGCTGCTTCAGTTGTGGCTGCTAAGCCTGGTCGTCGTGCATCTTTACGTGCATTTGATGCTTTTGCTATTTTGCAGCCCAAGATGGGTACAGACCGTGCAGCCAAGTTGATCTTTGGAGAAGCTTTGGCTGAGAGCATTATTACTGCTCTTAAGATTGGTACCTTGACTGCTGATGCAGAATTGGGGATCTAGTCATGACTGATGAAGTTGAAAGGAAGGAGGTGCTGCCTCTACCTGAGGTGGTTACCTCCTTCCGTGAAGACATCAAAGATGCTATTGACTGGGAAGTATATGGAACTCCAGGATCATTTGGTGTAGAAACTAATATTTCTGCTGGTACCATGTCTGTTCCATTCCTGGATGATGAACTGAGTAGGTATACTCGATCACGTGAGTTAATGCGTGCAAGAATTACTCCAGTTAATGACGACACTGTAAATGCATTTGTTCACCACTATAAAGGCAAAATTACTGTAGACCAACTCAAATCTGCTGAAGAATTGAGAATCTCATTAATGACTACCAAAATTGATCAGTTTGACCCAGGTCAATTGATTGATGGTTCTGAAAAGATTTTAGGTGCTAGACTAGCAACTGCTGGAACTCCACAAGCATGGGATATAGCCATGCTTAAGGCATCTGAGTTAGTTGCTGTTCCAAAAGCATTTGACTCTTTTGCTGCAGGTGTTCGAAGTGTTCGTCCAGAATGGTCTAAAACATTACGTGAGTTGAGAAAACGTCTGGATAGTGCAATGTCTAAAAGGCCTTATGATTTGGGTTCTACTAGACCAGTTGAGTTTCAGCCAGATGGTTACTTAGACCCAATTATAATGCCTGATGGTTATCAGTATACAGTGCAAGCTGCTGGAGTAATGGCTAACTATTCCAGTCGTGGTTATTATTCACCCAAAGATGTTCAAGAGTCCAAAAAGTCAGATGATGACAAAAAGGCCACTGACTATGGGGATGATGATGACAGTGAAATAGTAGATGAGTCTAATCCATCTTGTGAAAGTGATAAAAAGTTGGATGTTCGTAGAATGCCAATGGATTTTGACTTTCCAACTGATGGTGTTGGCGAATTTGCTTCACTCAATATTGATGAGACTATGCCTCTTAGTATTGAAGTAAGTGGCTACTTACACCGCAAAAAGAATGCACTTGCAACTGGGAAACGTGTTTTGTACCCTGGTCGTTTGTATACTGATCCTCAACGTAGAATTTTTGGTAGTAAGGTCAAAGTGAAAGGTGGTGTACTTATTATAGACATCTCTGGTAGCATGAATCTTACTAATGAGGATATTGAAGCAATTCTAGAGGTAGCACCTGCTGCTTATATTATGGCTTATTCTCATCGTCAGGATAGTGAACCTAATGCTTGGGTGCTTGCTAATCGTGGTTGGCGAGTTGCACCTGATCGTATTGGAGACATTGGTCGTTCAGGTAATGGAGTTGATGGTCCAGCACTTACACATGCTATACGCAAACGTAAGCAGAATGAAAGTATTGTTTGGGTTAGTGATGGTATGGTCACTACTAAAAATGATGGTTTTTCTGCTGAACTTGCACTTGAGTGTGCTAAGTTGGTTAAGAAGCATAGAATTATTATGCTCCCTGATGTTACTTCTGCTGTTAAAGCATTTAGATCAGGCCGTATGATTAATCAACCAGCAGGTCCCATTCGTGAGGCATTGTTGAATGGTCAACTTAAAGGCTGGTAATTACTAGACACCTAAGCATGTGACTAAACTGCTCCCACACACCTGAAGTTAAGGTATGGTTAAACCAATGTGTGGGGCTATGTGGCAATAAATACCCACATATCCGGCCATAAGGATAATATGGATATCTTGTAAGTGGTTAACTATGGTAACTTTCACAGAATAATGGTCACTGTCAGCCTAACCCATTCAAGAGACAACTTGTAAAACAATCCAGTGTATTGGGAAAGCATACACCCCTTAGCACATGGTTAAGTGCCGCTGGTCCCGGTGAGAGTCCACTGTCGAAAGACGGAGCAGTTGTTCTAATTAGTGGATGTTGGCTATAAGAGCACAAATGCTTGGAATAGTATATTATAGCAAGTTTATTGTTTAATAATAAGGCAATAGACAATGATAATGAGTCCTGGGTATGACTCATCCCAAATAAACTGCCCACTTATAAGGAGAAACACATGAGTGAACCAGAAAACATTGTAGACTCAGAAATGACCTTAAAAGGTCAGTATGGGGATATGGTATTTGAGATCAAAGAATTTGGTGCTGAGATGGCAGAAGCACTAACATACTTTGGGCTTATGATTGAAGAATGGGAAAATTTTCCAGGTAGTGAGGATGATCGTAAAAATGTCCTTGGCAGTATAGCAATGCATATGGGTGAACAAATGAATCATTTGTATCAAGTATTTAATACAGCTCATATAAATTTGTTTGGTCAACAATTTAAGCCTGGGCATGAGCCAGACTGTGAACACTATGGAGAAGACATAGAAGGAGATGAATAATGAGTGATACTTATTTAATCAATAAACCATTTATAAACATAGTAACTGATCCTATTATGCTTGTAAATGATCAATGCCGTGCAGATATTACTTGCATTCAGTGTCAAAAGTTATATCAAATTATAGTAGACATAAAAGCCATTGAAAAATATAGAGATGGTGATTATGTACAGAGTTGTTTTCCATCTATGCCAGCAACTCAACGAGAAATGTTTGTTTCTGGTGTGTGTTCTAAATGCTGGGATGCAATGTGGGATATTGAAGTAGAAGAATAACATGTGTCGAAAGGTCGTGATGACCTCTTAGTGCAGTTGGTAACTGCCTAACTGATGAGACAAACCAAATTGGTACTATCAGATAACCATAAGGAGATGTGATGTTAGGAACTATCATTACAGTTGATGAAGTAGAGTGGGAAGCTCAAATTGCTGATGCAAATGGTGTAACTTTTTCACCATTGAGCTATCCAGATTCATTCTATGAGCAACCAAGTTGGTGGCAAGAAAATGGAATGGAAGAAACTTTTGATCCATTTGTCTATTGCTATATTATACAAGAAAAAGAAGGCAGTGAAGAAGGCATAAAAAATGGCTATTTTGTTGCTGATATTGGACTTGCTGGTCGAATGGGTTTAGTTGGTATGGGTAGTACAAACTTTGAGAAAAGGTTTTTGGAGTTTGAAGATGCTGCCCGTTATGCTTTGAATATAGTATTTGAGCACTTTGTGCTGTCCACTGGACAGTTTTATGGTGTTGATGGAATGCGTTAAATAAAGTAGTAGTCTCATGATAGTCTCCGAAACTATCATGAGAGCTGTGTTGATGGGGTGTGAAACACTAAAAAAACCATCCTGAACCTCACTATATGGGGAAGCATATAGGGTTAGGTGTGGAAGGAATGATAGTTCCGTGATTGCCTTTGTTAACCTTAAAACATAAAATGCAAAATAGATCCAACCTGGGCAAGTTGATAAACTACCCACTTTAAAGGAGATATATGACTGTTAAAAAATTAAGATGGACAGATGTTGGTGGTTGTGGTGGTAGTATATTCCGCAGCAACCGACAAGCTGATGTTCCTATTGCAGTAAGATTCACTATTCATCCACCAAGAACTTGGTCTGGAGTATCTGACTCTAAGGGGAGATTGAATATTGAACTATTAAAAGTGGGAACTGTTAGTGTATATGAGACAATAGAATTTGTTGAAATTAGTGGAGATGTTGATGATATCAAATCTTATGCTGATAAACTTAATGCTAAGTTTCAAGATATTAATATGAGTGATGAAGAGCAAAAACTTCATGATGAATATATGGCTATGAAAAAAGCAAAAACACAAGAAGCAATTTCAAATACACTTAAAAAATTACCATTTACACCCAAACTACTAATGCCTTTATATGTGGACCCAGTATGATTGGTGAATCAGATATACAGATTGAAATTACTCACTCTGGTAAGTATTTTGTGAGTCTATTTCATAGTCATACTCCAGATAGTGTAGTTACAATTGGAGTATGTGATACTAATCAAGAGGCCATGTTTGTTAAAGAACGTTGGGAAAGATGGTTTGTAATGTGGAATAAAGTTGAGGATAACTATAATGAGTTATCTGCAACTATGGAGTCTAGTCAAGCAATGGATAATGCTTGGTGGAATCATGGCCAAAGTCATGATAGTGAAACTTGTGGCTAAATTAGCTCAAACAAGTGTAACAAATTAAGGAGGGAACATGAGTTTCGGAATTAAAGGAACCATTGGATTAAATGATAAAGAAGCTGCATTAATTAGTGCTGCACTCTTAATGACCAGTAAAATGGCTTTTGACAGATGGCAAGAGACCAATGATATTACTGATCGGTTAATGGCTGAAGATTTTAGATCAGTCATGATTAAGTTTAATGAAATGTGTGGTATGGTAGATATTCTTCTTGATGGAGTTGAAGAAGTTGCAGATGTAGAAGCTACAGATGAAATAAAAGAGCAACTTAACAAAGATTTCAAATTCTTCAAAGGAGAAGATGAACTATGAAATTAGTATTACAGATAGCAATTCCAATTATTCTTTGGCTATTTCTAGCATGGTTTTGTTCTGATGGTGGCAAAGACAAAGGAGATTTATGGTATGTTATTCTACTACCATTTATTTTGACTGGAGTAGTGTCTATTATAGCTGGAATTGCATTTTTTATGAGCTGGTTATACTAGTCAGGTAACCCCAAATGGTTGTAAGATGGTTCGATTCCATCTTGGGGACGAAGTCATTGAGTGAACTGCTGAGCTATGAGACTCTTTGACCTCTCAGCATATGGGGAAGCATATGTAGGTGTTACTACCTTATAATGTACCTGTAGGTGGTGGCCGAACCTTCTGGATTGTGAGTGAGAAAGTAAACTCAATTGGTTTAATGTTTAGAACGGAAAACATTAGCACCTGGGTATGTGTTGCTAAACTATCCATCTATCAAAGGAGAATAAATGGCTAACTACCATTATGGAAATGTACTTGGTGCTGAATATTTAAAGAATGCATCTTATTCCAATATTACAGAAGTTAATATTGGTGATAAGGTAACATTCCTTGATGCTCGTCACCTTGGACTAATGAATGGTAATCCAAGACACCACTATTGTGGGGAAGTTATAGAGATTAATGCTTTGTCTAAGAATTGTGTAACAGTTCGTATGCAAAAATTTAATCCTGCAACTAATGAGATTTTGAGTGATCAAGTTCTCATCCAGTCATGGCCCCTTAATCGTTGGGCACCATTAGATGCTATAGTTAGACAATATCAAGTCAACTTAGTAATTAATGAGGGAGTTGATCTCTCTCAGTTAGGAGATTAATATGAATAAAGTCAAAGGTGTAATTATGACTACTGAAGGCCAGCAAATTGATGTTGAATTTGAACAAGATTCTAGTTTGAAGACATTGCAAGAGGCAGTAGGTGGGTATGTACAAGCCATTGATCTTTTAGGGCTTACCATGTGGATTAATGAAGAAGGTAAGATTGAAAATTTACCATTTAATCCATTTGCTACTATTTTATGGGAAGCAGAATTTGGTAAGACAGATCTCATCTTAGGTGATATTGTTCTAACAGGCCAGCCTGATAATGAAGGATTTACTACCAGTATTCCACAGAGTTTTGTGGATCTAGTATTAAATCCTGCAGCTCACAAGGCAGAAGAATGTAGTAGCTATGATGAGGAAATGGAAAAGTTAACTAATGAGTAAGACTGGTATTCCACTTGAATTAATAGGTCAAGATGGTAATGCTTTTAGTATTCTTGGTCGTGCTAAGCGTGCAATGCGTTTAGCCGACCAAGTTGACTTATTTGAAGAATATCATGAAGAAGCAACTTCAGGTGACTATGATAATTTATTAAGAGTCACTATGGAATGGTTTACTTGTGATGATGATATACAAGAAGTAGAACTTATTTACTGCATAGAATGTGGAGAGCCCACTGATGATTTATATTGTCAAGTATGCAGTGAGGAGGAAGAATAATATGGAAATGCCAGATATACCAGAGATTGAAATGTTAGATGACCCACAAAACTTTAATTCTTTTGAAGAAGTATTAAAGCATATTGCAGAAAGACATGGTGAAATTGGACTTTCAATTGTAAAAGATCCCAATCAACCTCCATTTGGATGGCATCAATTTGCTCATGTAGTTGAAGAAATGGGTGCTGGAACTTGGGATCATGAACATGTTGGTGTCAATAATGAAGGATTGGGAGCATTTATGTCTAGACTTGAAGCATTAATTCAAGATCCAGAATTTATTGAAATCCTTCAAGAGAGTATTAATTCTCCTGAATTTGCTGAAGCAACAGAAGCAACAAAGAAGTACATAGAAGAGTTGGATTAACAACTCTACCCCAAGTACAGTAGTTGGAGGTATGGTGCAAAACTAACTTGGGGTACTCCTAGTGATAGGAAATAAATAGAATGAATGGAGAAATATGAAGTGTAGAAATTGTGGTATTCCAGAATCAATTACTGAGCATGAAGACTGGGTCAAAGGCCCACTTGTTTTTGTCGATGGTTTATGTGAAAACTGTATGCCACAAGGAAAGAAATGGAATAGTTCCACAGTTCAAAGTTTGTTCTAATAAAGGAGAATAAAATGCAAGATGAAAAACAATGTCCAATATGTCTTAATTTCTATACTGGCTTTCCTGCCTTGTCTAGAAAAGACAATAAGACAGACATTTGTAGTGATTGTGGTTTAGTAGAAGCTATGGAAGATTTTGAGAGGTCACTATGAAATTAACATACCCAGAATATGTACATCAAGCATATGAAGTAAGTGAAGATGGTATTATTGAACTTACTTGTGCTAATTGTGATGAAAATATTTGGACTGATGGAGAATTAGTAACTCCATGTCATCCTATTGATGCAATTGCTGAAGGTAGTGGGCATGGTGGTTATAATGGAATGTCAATCTATTGTGCTCTTGATAATCCAAAGACTGATAAGGATGGTAATCTTAATGCTTACTGTGGTTGGGGTGGTGCTCTTGCTGAGTATGAGCCACTATTAGTATGCTCTAGATGTCTTGGCCATCCATGGGTTAGAGAGTCATAATGGATAGATTCCTAACTACACTACTACAAGTGGGGTTATTTATCTCACTTGTAGTAGTATGGAAATTGTCTAAGAGTTATGACAATAGTAAGAAAGGAGAATAGTGTCTTCATATATTGAAGGCTGCAAATATTGTGAGGATTGTAAAGCATCTGGAGATACCATGATGCCTCCTCACTTTGCCAAACTAAGATGTGAATCAGGTGGTAAAGAACACTGCACTTGTAACATTTGCTACTAGGAGGTTAGTATAATGAATGAAGTAACACTTGAACTATTGAAAGAATGGTTTTCAGACTGTGACTTTACAGGTATTAATAATGATCAATTATTAGAATTGAATCAGTCACTTGATGATGCTCGTATGGAAGTATTTGAGCATTGGGCTGAAGAACATGGCTATCAATTGAACTAAAGGTATACTGTAGTAAGTTAACCCCACATGGTGCTAGTATGGGTTCGATTCCCATATGGGGTACGAGAAAAATAAGTTGATTTCTCAAAGAGTATATAATACAATTCAACTTAGTAAGTAGGAGGGATTTATCTTGGAAACCAAATTGCAAGATATGATTAGAAAAGTTGAAGCCTTATTGGAAAGGTCTCAAAATACAACTTTTCCTGAAGAAGCTGCATCTTGTCAAGCTAAAGCTCAAGAATTAATGACTAAGTATCAGATTGAAGATTCAAGCTTATTTGGATCTGGTAAGACTGGTGTTATTATTTCTAAGAAAGTTGAGATTCAAACACCATATATTATTGACAAAGCTATACTTTTGAATAATATTGCTAAGCCCAATTTTTGTAAGGTGCTTCGTGGTCGTAATTATGCTGTCATCTATGGTTATGAGAGTGATATTGAGCTTGTTTTAGCTATGTATCGTATGCTATTAAATGATATGATAGTTAGAATGATGGTTGAGTTAGATGAGTTTAGAAAAAATCCAATACATGAACTAACTAGTACAATTAGTTGGAAGAAAAGTTTCTTTGCAGGTTATGCTCAGACTGTGGGTGAACGACTAAGAAAAGCCAAGTCAGAACAAATATCTCAAGTATCTAAGCAGACTGGTAGTGATAAGTTTGCATTAGTAGTTAAGACAAAAGAATCTGAACTTGAAGAATATTGGAAGAATGTGTATAGAGTACCATCTAGTGGTCGTCAATTAACTTCTGCTAATGGTTATAATTCTGGTACTTCATCTGGTAGTAGAGCAGATATAGGGCAGGGCAGAATTAATCACACTAGAGCATTGAATAGTTAAAGGAGAAGTATGAATAAAGTACAGATTAGAAGATTGATTAAAAATCTTCCACCAACTAGAGTTGGTTGGCAAGACTATGCTAGTTGTATGGGTGAAGATGCTAATGAATTTGTTTATAGTGCAGACTATCCATCTAAGAAAACACGTGATAGACTTAGTGTTATTTGCTCTAACTGTAGAGTATTAGAAACTTGTCGTTATGAAGCTGTACGTAACCAAGAAGTTGGTTGGTGGGGTGGTATGGATGAAAAAGAACGTATGAAATGGGCAAGTGAAGTCTTGTTCAATCAACAATAGATCGGGTTATCCCTCCGACATCCTGGGTAAGATGATAAACTGCCCATCCCTAGATATGTAGTTTAAATTGGAAAAACTCAGTCACAATAATCAAGATAGCACTCGATACTTGCAGCTGTAATAGTGGTTCGAAACCATTCATATCTACCAATAAAATGCTATGTGTACTACACAAAAGAGTCCGATTAAGGACGACCTCACCCTTTTGTGTGGTACAGGTAGTATTTTATACAAAATAAGTTGATCTTATTTTGAAAAATTATTATACTTTTAATTGAAGAGGTATTGATAAAGTGACACCTAGCTATAGGTTCTCAAATCTCGGTGCTTCTTTATTAATAAAATATTTTTTTTATAAAATTGTAATTCTATAACTTGTAATTTTACTTGTGTAATTTGTGATGGATTGCTAAACCTGCTCTAGGTTTATACCTCCTTTAACTAGGGAGTTTTAGCAGTCCATCAGACCTTACAATAGGTATGGTCTATTATAAAGGACAGGTATGGAAATTTTTGACAATGAATTATCAGGAGATTTTACTTTACTAGAAACAGCTGGGTCTGTAGGTATGGATAGTATGAGTGAGTTATTGGATTACTATTGTGATATGCTTAACTTAGCCCTAGAAACTATGTCTAAACTAACTGATCAATCTAAGACTCAAGTTAGGTCTAATTTCGAAGAGGAATTAGATAGAGTAGGACAATTGGACGTGATTAAGAGTAAACTACAGGCCTCTAATGAGGTTATAAAGGATGTCTTAACTTCAGAACGTTGGGAAGATGTAATAGAATAGTTCTACTATTTGTTTCTATCTAATAGTGCACTTACTATTTCTGGCAGATACCTTCTTGATTTTGGAGAAGGACTAGTTAAGAGCTCTCTTACAACTGATCTTTCACCACCAGTAGTGCCTCCTAAGACACCACTTCCACCAAGTTCTTCTTCAGGATTCTCTAAAGCCCAGTTAAGACATTTGGTTTTAACAGGACATCCATGACAGACTTTTTTAGCTTTGTCTACTGACTCTGGGCTATTCTGTCCAGTAGAATCTCCAGCAAACATTAATTTTTGTAATGACTGTCTAAATCCATGTTTTTCAGCATGTGTTTCAGCTTCTTGTTGAGTATCGTGTACTGATATTCTTCCATTTGTAGCATGATTAACTGCCCATTTAGGCCCTTCCTGAGTGTCTACAGGAGATACTGAGTATGTATGATCTTCATCAAAATCTAGCCAAGGTAGGTCAGAAGGCTCTTCAAAGTTATTACAGTTTCCCTGCTGTAAGGCTCTATAATCTGGTTCTGTATGTACTCTTTTTTTAAGACTATTTATAAAGATTTCTCCAGGTTTTCCTGTTATTTCTCCCATATTACCAGGAACTTGTTCTCCTCTAGATCTTCTGGTAGTTTCTCTTTGACCTCTAGTGAAGTAAGCATTATCTAATGGATGCTTAACTCTAAGATCTCTCATCCAGTCTTTGAGTCCATTAACTCTTTTTTGTATATCTAGTACACCTCTAGCCATACTATCTCCCTCTACGGTGACTCATACCATTATAAGGATTAGAGTTTCTTCTAGACCCAAACTGTTGTAGTTTTTGTCTTGCACTAAGCTGACTAAAGTTTACTTGTCCTGTATGGTATCCACCTTGACTACCTGCATAAAGTTCAGTACCAGATAGTTTATCTCTCATTTCAAGCTTAATAAAGTTATCTTCCAATAGCTGGTCTACACATACCATTAAACAGTCTGCAAGGTCCTTGGTCTGTATAGGCCCAAAATCTTGCTTTCTAACTCTACCATTAATATCTTGCAAGAATTTAAGCTCTTGTTCTAGGAGACAGCTACCTTCAGGTCCAAAGTTATCTCTATAAGAGTGTACCCAATTCATACCAAGAGCACTCTTAAATCTCTCTGATCTTCTATCATTACTAGCATTCTGGAATTGTTCTTCTTTTACTATAGCTTTGTGTGGAGGATTAAGCATCTTTAAACGTTTTTTAAGTCTAGGTAAGGTTACAAATCCACCATATTGGTCAAATGAAAATACTTTAATATTGGGGAAATTATAAATAGTTTCTACTAATTCTTCTTCAATCTGTTCATAGTCAACTATATGATCATCATACTCTTCTGGATTCCAAACTTTTTGCCAGTCTACTATAACATGGAACCATACTTCACCATCTTCTGGGTCAGCAATCTTTTCAACATGGCAGATCATTGCTGCTGTATTAGCACCACTCTTAGAAGGGTCACAGTGTCCTCTGTATATAAGACCCATAACTCCATGCTCTTGTTCTTCTAGGTATCTTAGTTCCCCTGTAGAGTCCTTAAACGGTTCATACATACGTTCAACTATCTTTGGATTAAGGTAAGCATTAGTAACATCTGCCCATTGACTTAAACGTTCTACTTTGAAAGAATCAGGTTCACGTTTTTCTAAACGTTTCATACTTTCATCATAGAGTTGAGGAGCACTCTTAAAATTAAATCCTCCAGTTGCTCTTGGGTCATCCCAATCTTCATATGGTCCCCAACTAGGAAGTTGAGCCATCATCATATCTGGGAATGCTGGAGTTCCATCTTCATTACTTACTAAACTAGATTCATATAGCTCAAAACATTTACCAACTTTAGTAAATGGAGATGTTGGAATATAGATAAATCCATCTTTACCAAACTGGTCCAATGCAGGAGTAATAGCATTATAAACTTCATCAGAAGTTCTAGGCCCAGCAGTTCCTACAAGCATGTGAGCAAACTCGTCAAACATAACTCCAAATGCAGCAGCACCACGAGATGACTTACTATTACTAGTAACTGCCATATTTCTAATACTAGCAATCAATCTTTGAGGTCTGATTCCTCTACTTTCAAATGCTGCAATTCTTCTAACATCAGCAGGAGTTCTAAGAGCAACAAAGTATTCTTTAGCTTCTGCAATATATGGCTGAAAACATGGAGCATCAATAATAGTGTTAGAAAGGTCAGCAAACTGGAATTGCTTAGCCTGTTGAATATTGGTGGCTACACAAAACATATAAAGATCTTTACTACGATCAATACCATAGTGATACTGAGGGTCATCTAGCATAATCATTTTCCAGTTAAGATATGCTCCTTGAATTCCCCCAATGTGACCTTTACCACCACGACGCCCAGTAATATTAATTACTTCTCTAAAATGACTATACCCATTTGACTTTAGATAGTCTATTCTATCCCAAATATCTGGAGATATACCAATACTAATACCAGTCTTATCAAAATTCTTAGTCCAACCATCTATAACTTCTAAGTCATAGTCAGTCATATTGTCAGTCTCTAAATTAATAAGCTTAAGAAGAGTTTGTTGTCTAGGGTATAGTTTTCTACCAAGAAAGCTTGGGTGTTCAGCAAAAGTAATAATATCAGGAACTTCAGTTCCACCTTCTTTTAATGCTTGCTTAGCAATTTCAAAAAAGTCATTCTGCTCTTTTAGAATATTGCTATTTGCTCCCTTAGATACTCTACTCATTAGTAGGCACTTCCACCCTTACAAGAACATTGTGTACTTAGTGGGCATTTAGGGCAAGAGACTCCTTCTCCTGTATGTGTTCCACAGTTGGGGCAATAGTTTTCAGGAAGTCTTTCTGTTGTTTGTGGAGTTTTTGTACCGGGCATAACTACCTGGAGAGGGTTCATTTCAGGATTGCAACATTCTTCACAATAACCATGTGCATGAGACCAGACACTTCCAATTTCAGGACTATTCATCATATGGTCTGCTATAGCTAGATCACCACTAAGTGACTCATCTGGCTCATAGTCAGGGTTTCCATGATCATACTTACCATCTACAAAAGGTGATCCACAACCAGGGCAATAGCCTTTGTATCTATCATAGTAGTTTTTATCACAATTTTTACACTTATGTCCATTTGTAGAATGTTCCCCACAACTACAGTGTTCATTATGCCAAGCATGCTCTAATTCAGTAGGAATTTTTTTTCTTTGAGACTGTAAATCTCTAATTCTAGGGCAAGTTTCACAAATATGGCCAAGTAAAGGGCCCTTGTATACTCCGTTAGACTCAGCTGAAATTTGTGGTCCATTATAGTTAAATGTAATTTCACTTCGAGTATGAGTGTGATTGGGGTTTATTTTAATACTACTTGAAAGCCAATTTTCTGTATCTTCAGCAATTCCAGCAGTTCTAGACTTTTGGTGTTGCTTCTTTAATGACTTGAGTTGCTTGGCTTTACTACGATCACTAGCACTGGGCTCTAGTACACCAGAGATTTTTGTATGACTCTGCATATGAGTGTCTTTTAATCTTGTAAGAGTATCTAGTATAGTTTTATTAGCATTAGTTGGATCTTTTTCTGTTGTTTCTTTATGCTTTGCAAGTTCACTACTATAATGATTACAAGTTTCACAAGATTCTTTTGTAGCTTCTTCTTCAATGGGTTCCTGTTTAGGAGATTCTTGACTAGTAGGTTTCCCTCTCCAGTCTTCACGTAGTTTTTGATTCCCTCTCCAGTCTTCACGTAGTTTTCGAACTTTAGTTTGATAGGCAGCAGATAATCCTCTAACATACTTACCTATATTAAGACCAGTTTTTTCAGCATTAAGTATAGAATTTGCATCTAACTCTTCACTTAATTGTGCATTTTTAAAAAATGGGAGGTCTCCAGATTCATGAAGTTTTATAGCTTCATCATGTGACAAACCAGTAGGTCTAATACCCATAGCTCTTTTGCTTGCTTCTTCTTTAGCAATAGGTATCATGTCTTGGTATGGTGAAAATTCCCAATTATTTATAGTATAATCAGTTGGAAATCTAGAAAAGTTTAAATCTCTTGCATGAGAATAGTCATGTAAATTTACTCCCTTAGAAATTGCATGCATAACTTCATCATGAGTGGCACCAGAAGTTCTTGCTAAACCATAACTAAACTGATGCTCTATAGGTACTTGCATTGCTTCAGCATGAGTAGCACCACTAGCTCTCATTACTCCATAATCACCAGGACTAGTTTCATAACCTTTTAGGTGGTAAGGTCTAGTACTTTTAATATGTTCTATTACTTCTGAATGAGAGGCTCCAGTAGACCTTGCTAGAGCATAATCATGTAAGCTTGACTCCAAAGAATGAACTTCTTCAAGTTCAGAATGTGTAGCTCCCATACCACGAGCTTGTCCATACTCCCATGCACCTATATCTTTATCCCCTAAACTTTTTTGAAGTGCATCTATGGCCTCTTCGTGAGTTACACCATTCCAATGATGAGTTATCCTTGGAGTTTTATCTGCCGGGTTATATCTTTCAATACTTCTTGCCTTTTGATAGTCTTCAAAAGGAATATTTTTATCAGTAAGATCTTTAAGAATCTTTGACATATCTTCAAGTCCATTGGGAGCTGGATGCTCAAAAGAGTTGGGTTCAGACGATACTTCACCAGCCATCTTAATTAGTTGGCCCAAAACATACCTTTGCTCAAAGTCTATATCTATTTTAGACCCTATTGTTCCAGCAACACCCTGAGCAATAGCTGCTGCACCAAACTCTCCAGCACCAGGTACAGCCAATAAACCTATACCACCAGCAATTTCTACACCATGAAGAATATCTGCCCCCCAATTAATTCCACCACCAGTAGATTTAGGTTTAGAAGTAGAAGGTGGTGAAGTACTAGATGTACTCTGTGGAGAGAGGGCTGACATTTGTTGTGGGCTTAGTGTAGATGGAGTTGACTGTACTGTACTAGCAGATGGAACTCCACCAGCAATTTCTCCAGTACTACTTACTCCACCAGCAGCTTGACTAAGTGCAGAATCTGGCCCTTGTACATCTGGAACTAAAGATGCTGGGGTAGTAGGTGGTGCAAGAGCACTACGAACATTTTGCATTTCTTCAAAATAATTGGTTGAGCGTTCAATTTTTTTCATATATTACCAGTCTGAATCTAGATTAGAGTAGTCACTACGCCAATCAGTATCATTAGAGTTAGTATTCCCATGCTTATTCATCATCATAGCTTTAAAAGAAGCAATAGCTTGTTCACGAGAGTCATGGGTAGAGAGAACTTTTCCAGTTCCTTTTTGAGTAATTACCCATTTACCATTACGGTGGTGAATATACTTATAGTGATCTTTATGTTCTTCTTCTGCAGCATATCTTTCATTGAATGACATTATTTCTCGTCTCTCTATGAGTTTTTAAAGCTTCTTGTTTGGCTTTGGCTCTAGCTCTATCTTTGGTGGTTATTTTAGGCTTTTTACCATCTCCACTAGTGGGTGGTTTTAAAATAGAGTCTATCTCTTCTTGTTTTACAGCACAATGATGACAATCTGGGCCTTCACAAGTTCCCATAATATGAAACTCTTCACTAGCATATCTAAGGTTCCAGTTCATACTATCGTATTTTATTCATCTTGATAGTATCTTCATGACTCCAACCATCTCTTCGATTTAGTACATAGTCAAGTAAATTCATTCCATTTTTCATAGCATCAGTCATGTGATTTTGTGTTACTCCAGGAGTTATCGTTCCTAGTTGCCAGTGATCCCATTTATTATTATTCTTACCTAGGCCAATATCCATAAGTGAAGAGATCTCTTTTGGTTTATACCCACGTTCTACTCCCTCAGTATAGGTAGGCATATCATGTCCCTTTTTAGCTACATCTATTATGGTTTTGTGATCTATACCCATTTTTCTGGCATTCTTATATGTTACTGGGCCTACTTTATGAGCATGAGCTTCCAGAGCTTCTACTATACTATAGTTTTTAGCATTATTGGCAGTTGCTCTAACATAATCATTTACTTTTTTAGCATGAGATTGATACTTTCTAGAAATCTCTAAATAGTTTTGTAGTGGACTTCCAGTATCTAGTGGTAGTTTATCTTTGTATATTCCAAGTATGGCAGGAAAGGACAACCCCTTAGTTAGACTGTGTATAATAGTAGGGGCATGTAAATGCAACCCAGTTGCTTCTTCTATACTGCTATCATTAATCTCTTCTTGTGGGGAAGTTTTTTTGTAACTCTCTAATGCTTTTTTATTAGTAGATAAATGCTTTACAAATTCTTTAGATAGAGTTTTATTATCAGCATTTTGCTTTTCAAGCTTATAGTTTTCTGCATCCTGCTGCTTTTGTTCTTTGGTCTTACTACTCTGTTCAAGAGCTTCTCCCACTTCTCTATTAAGAAGTTCTTCCTCAGACATATTTCTAATACGTGACTGCCCTGCAAGAGGATGTGGTTCTCCACTTTCAGTTTTCATATCCTCAGGCCAAAAATCTTCTACTTGGTCTGGTCCTATTTTGACAGCATTAAATATAGACATAGTTACTTTCCAGGAATAATGAGCTTTCCCTTGCTCTTGCTTTGAGCACGCTTCATATCATAATAGGTGTCTGCAACACCCTTACCAATTTCAAATCTAGCTTGTTCAGGATTAAATTCATGTCCCTCAAGACGCCCAACAATAGTAATAGTTGGAGGAGTAGGCTTGTTCATAAGACCAGGGAGTACCCAGTCTACTACAACCTGTAATCCTAGTTTCTCAAACTTCTCATCTGCTTCTCCCTTAAGAGAGACTAGATTATCATGACTAGCCTTACGATAGGCATATTTTTCTTGAAGTTCTTTTAAAGCTTTCCAAGCACCCATAAGTTCAGATTCCATTAGTTCAATGGGTTCTTCCTTACCTAGTTCTTCTTCTTCCTTCTTTTGCTGAGCAAGAAATGCCTTTACTTGGGCAATCTGCTCTGGGGTCTGCTTTACATCTTCAGGAGCAATACCTGGGAGTTGTGAAGGATCTGTAGTCATTATCTTCCTTTTGATAGAGTTACTATATATTATAGTATAGTATCTCTAATTAATAAATGTCTTTTGTTTTATTTGCCATATCTTGCCAAGATTGTGGGCCTTCTTCTTTAGACTTGTCTCTACCCTTAGTCATTAAACCTTTAACTGCATCCATACCCTTATTAATTAAATAGGCTGCACCTGGAGCACCTTCTTCTGTTGGTGTTAAGTGAAAAGGAGTAGTTCCATAGTAATCACCCTTAGGAGTAGCAGGAGCACCTTTACCTGTAGCAAGTTCATTAACAAAATGGCCTACACTTTTAACAGCATTTTCAGGCTCCATGAAAGTATTTTGAATAACGTGACCTACACCTTTAGCAATCTCTGGAAGGAACTGAAGGTGTTC
>Ga0164296_1001720_pt1 | contig 22657 bp, 21 predicted proteins | sample GEODES057metaG_FD_113533 | JGI IMG/M metagenome (GOLD analysis project Ga0164296, IMG submission 113533) | Dystrophic lake water microbial communities from Trout Bog Lake, Wisconsin, USA - GEODES057 metaG | ecosystem: Environmental > Aquatic > Freshwater > Lake | place: USA: Trout Bog Lake...
GCCCCTTGTGTGAGGGAGAGGTGGCGCGGGCTGGGCGGGAAAAACACAAAGCCAACCATATCGGCCCCCGCCTTGAGCGCACACTCAAGGCTCTCGGGGGTTGAGAGGCCACAAATCTTAACGAGTGGGGGATGTGTCATCTTTATCCTCAGCGCATGAGGTGTAAGCCATGTAGGCTCGCACTTCAGGATGTTGCTTACATATCAGGAAGGCGGGGCAAATGCGCAATGCGCTGATGCAAATGCTCATTCTCAGCTTTTAATGCGCGCATGCGGCGTCGTTGTGGGCTTTGTCCAAGCCAATGCATAATGCTGCCGATCACACAGCCGCAGGCAAAGGCTGCAAAGAGCAGCACAAATAAAGGAGCATTGAATTGCAGTTCAGGTATGTCGATGGCAAAGGGATTAAGCGAGAGGCTTACATCCTGCCGATTGATCACAGCAAATAAGAGCAGGACTGCGCCAAGAGGGAGCAAAAACAGCCATTTCACAATCGTTTTCATGGCATGTCCATATCACGGCCTTAAGCGCTTAGAGTGAATTGAGGCGCTCGCGCATTTCCTTGCCAGTTTTGAAAAAAGGCACGCTTTTTTGCTCAACACTTACATGTTCGCCCGTGCGGGGATTGCGTCCTACGCGTGCATCACGTTTTTTGACAGAGAACGCACCAAAGCCGCGCAATTCAACGCGATCACCACGTTTAAGCGCATCGGTAATTTCATCCAATATCGCATTGACGATGTTTTCGACATCGCGCTGATAGAGATGCGGGTTACGTTCAGCAATATGTTGCACAAGTTCAGATTTAATCACGTCTGCTCATCCTAAGAGATTAAGCCACAGGGAAAATCATCATACTGATATCAATTAATACATATTTTAGCGACCAGCGCCACCCTGCCAAACCGCAAGAAGGCCGTCAAGGACACGATTTTGCTCAATAAATGCTGATTGTCTGAGCCATTGTGCCGCATCGCTCATGCCCGCGAGCTCTGCAAGGGCGGCCGCCGAGCCCAAAAGCCCGAACCGATCAAGCCGATTGGTTTTCTCCCAATCACGCACATTGAGATCATGGGGAATGTTTTTTTCGCGCTCAAGCCAAGAAATAGCGGTTTTTTCATCACCCATTTCATCAATCAGCTTGAGACCAATGCCCTGACGGCCACTAAACACACGCCCATCACTCACCGCCGCCAGTTCGGCATCGCTCATCATGCGACGGGTTTTGACAAGATTTTTGAACCAATCATAGGCATCGCTGACAAGGGCTGCGAGAGCTGCGCGCGCTTCAGGGCTGGTGGGCTCAAGTCCATTCGGTGCCGCTTTTAAGGGGCTTGATTTGACGCTTTCAAAGCGCACACCCACAGTATCAAGTAATTTTGCAAAATTAGGAAATTCAAACAACACACCAATGGAGCCAACCAGTGAATTGCCTTGAGCCACAATGTGATCTGTGCCCAAAGCCGCAATATAAGCTCCTGATGCCGCCATGCCCCGCACAACGGCGACAGTTGGCTTTTTCTCTGACAGACGGCGCAATTCATCATAAACGCGCTCAGAGCCTGTGGTGGTGCCCCCTGGGCTTTCAATGCTGACAATCACAGCTGAGGCATTGGAGCGCGCCACACGCCCGATTAAATCAAGCGTGTCACGATCGCCGGTGATTAACCCTTCAATGTTGATGCGGGCAATGTGATGTTCAAAACTGGCGACGGGACGCAGGCCCCGCCAGCCCGCAATCCCCACGGCAATAATCAAGGCACCAATGGCCGCGACACGCCAAAAGGTCAGTTTTTTGCGCAGCAAGCGGCGGTCGATCAGAAGATCAGCGAAATGAGGTGTGGGTGATGTCATGGTCGCCAAAGCTCCCGCACATGAATTTAGAAAAATGATTTGTCATGTATAGCATAAAAAAACCCGCGCTGTAGAGCGCGGGTTTGATGGTGAGGACAGGAATTTTATTCGTCTGTCTTTTTGGTGTCGCGTGCCTTGAGGGCGGCGCCGAGAATGTCACCCAAGGATGCGCCCGAGTCAGCTGACCCATATTGCGCAATAGCTTCTTTCTCTTCAGCCACTTCAAGTGCCTTGATCGAGACAGCCACCTTGCGTGCTTTGCGATCAAACAGAGTGACGCGCGCGTCAACCTTTTCGCCGACAGCAAAACGCTCTGAGCGTTGGTCGGCACGATCGCGGGCCAATTCACTGCGCTTGATGAAAGCGGTGAGATCAGTGCCGGCAATTTTGACATCAATGCCGCCTTCTTTCACTTCAATCACTTCGCAAGTGACCACTGCACCCTTCTTCAAATCGCTTCCCTCTTCGGAAGTGGTTGAAGCTGCCGCAAATGGATCGCTGCTGAGCTGCTTAATGCCAAGAGAAATACGTTCTTTCTCAACATCCACATCAAGCACTTGGGCCTTGACCATGTCGCCCTTCTTGTAATCGTCGATGACTTGTTCGCCAGGACGCTTCCAATCAAGGTCGGAGAGATGGACCATGCCGTCCACATCGCCATCAAGGCCAATGAACAGACCAAATTCAGTCTTGTTCTTAACTTCGCCTTCAACCAATGAGCCAACAGGGTATTTCTGCGCGAACACTTCCCATGGATTAGCAAGAGTTTGCTTCAAGCCAAGTGAAATGCGGCGCTTGATGGAATCGACTTCCAACACCTGCACATCAACTTCTTGGCTGGTGGACACGATTTTACCGGGATGCACATTCTTCTTGGTCCATGACATTTCTGACACATGGATCAAGCCTTCAATGCCGGCTTCGAGTTCAACAAATGCGCCGTAATCCGTAATATTGGTCACGCGACCATGGATGCGTGCATTGAGAGGATATTTAACCTCAATGCCCTGCCATGGATCATCTTGCAATTGCTTCATGCCAAGTGAAATGCGGTGTGTGTCGTGATTGATCTTGATGATCTTCACGCGCACAGTTTGACCGATGGTGAGCACTTCAGTTGGGTGATTAACGCGGCGCCATGCAATGTCCGTCACATGGAGCAAGCCATCAATACCACCGAGATCAACGAATGCGCCGTAATCAGTGATGTTCTTGACGCTGCCGTCGATGATCTGACCTTCTTCGAGGTTAGCAACGATTTCGTGACGTTGCTCAGCGCGGCTTTCTTCAAGCACAGTCCGGCGTGAGACAACAATGTTGCCACGGCGACGATCCATTTTCAAAATTTCAAATGGCTGCACCACATTCATCAATGGGCCGACATCACGGATGGGGCGAATATCAACTTGGCTGCGCGGCAAGAAAGCCACAGCGCCATCAAGATCCACAGTAAAGCCACCCTTGACCTGATTGAAGATTACGCCATCAACGCGCTCTTTGGCTTCAAATGCTTTTTCAAGCTTGACCCAGCTTTCTTCGCGGCGTGCTTTATCGCGGGAGATGACGGCTTCACCAAGCGCGTTTTCGATGCGCTCAAGATAAACTTCAACGACATCGCCGACTTTGAGCGTTTGATCGCGACCAGGGCCGGTAAATTCTTTGAGGGCCACGCGGCCTTCTGTCTTCAGGCCGATATCAACAACGGCCACATCCTTTTCAATGGCAACAATTGTGCCCTTGATCACGGAACCTTCAAAAGCTTCGCTCTCACCATAAGTGGCGTCAAGCATAGAGGCAAAATCCTCACGCGATGGCGTGTAGGTGTTGGTAGATGACATTTGAACTCCTAAAATGCCCGCAATGGGCAGCGCCGACGGGTTAGTGTTGCAAGACCTCATCCATATCAGCACACCCAGAGGACAAAGTTTCAAAACCACATGTCTTCAAAGTGAACACCGCATAAGCGGCTCGGCGCAGGCTGATCTTTCTGAGGCGGCACGGCAGAGCCGTGTTGGCGGGGTTTATAGGGGGTTATGGCCCCGCAATCAAGCAATCTTCTGGCGATTTTTGCCTTTTGCCGCTGGGCGAGACGCTCTTAGGCTGAGGGGGCGAACCCTTTTGCCCTGATAATGTCAAGGCAGGCTGCAAATGCCTCTTCAATGCTCAGCGCGCTGGTGTCGAGTTCTATGGCATCGGGAGCGGCAATAAGCGGGGCATGGGCGCGGGCGCGGTCAAACGCATCACGTTTGCGTATATCTTCTAAAATATCATTAAAATCAACAACTTCGCCCCTCTCATGGAGCTCCGCTTGGCGCCGTGAGGCACGTGCCTCGGGCGAAGCGGTAACAAAAATTTTTACCTCTGCCATCGGGCAAATGACAGTGCCGATATCGCGTCCATCAAGCACGGCCCCTTGGGGCTGTGCCGCAAAATCCCGTTGCTGGTCGAGCAGCGCCTTGCGCACCGAGGGGAAGGCGGCGACCTTGGAGGCGGCTTCGCCCATAGCGCGGGTGCGCAGGCTTGCATCATCCCCGATCTGGCTGAGGTCTAAATGGCGGGCGGCGTCATGGGCTGCTGCCTCATCTGCGATGTCTGAGCCGCCCCGCAGGACGGCTGCAGCGGTGGCGCGGTAGATAAGGCCAGTGTCGAGATAAGGCAGGTTAAAATGCGCCGCAAGGCGCCGTGCTAATGTGCCCTTGCCCGCCGCCGCTGGCCCATCAAGCGCAATAATCATGGTTCACCAAAACCTGCGCCTAAAAGCGCCATGGATGTTTTAAATGTGGGGAAACTTGTGGCGATCATGCTTTCATCATCAATGCTGACGGGTTGTGTTGAGGCCAATCCCATGATGAGAAAACTCATGGCAATGCGATGATCGAGATGAGTGGCAATCATGCCGCCCCCCTGCACTTTGCCTGCCCCACCTCTCACGATGAGATCATCACCCTCAATCGAACATGACACGCCCGAGGCCTTCAGCCCATCTGCAATAGCGGCTAAACGATCTGATTCTTTCACCCGCAATTCACTCAAGCCCCGCATGCGTGTTTCGCCCGTAGCAAAAGCAGCTGCGACAGCTAAAATCGGGTATTCATCAATCATAGAGGGTGCCCGCGCCGCTGGCACATCAACACCTCTCAATGCGCTCGCGCGCACATGAAGATCAGCGACATCTTCGCCCCCTTCAATGCGTGGATTGGTTAAATCAATATGCGCACCCATATCAATTAAAGTGGTGATCAACCCGCAACGCAGGGGGTTCATCATCACTCCCTCAATCACGACATCTGAGCCTTCAACCAAAAGCGCGGCCACCAAAGGGAAGGCGGCGGAGGAGGGGTCAGCCGGTACAATGACAGGACGCGGTGTGAGTGTGGGGCGGCCTTTGAGGGTAATGCGCCGACCATGCTCGCCATAGGCTTCACTTGTGACATCGGCGCCAAAATAACTCAGCATTTTTTCGGTATGATCGCGTGTGGCTTCTTTTTCCAGAACAATCACTGTGCCCGGTGAATTGAGCCCTGCCAGCAAAATAGCGGATTTGAGCTGCGCGGAGGGTACGGGTGAGGTGTAGCTTATGGGATGTGGCGCCGCGCTTCCTTTGAGCACAACAGGGCACCGCCCGCCGTCGGCTTGGGAGAGAACTTCGGCTCCCATCAAAGTCAGTGGATCCAAAATCCGCCGCATTGGCCGCTTGCGTAAGGAGGCATCGCCATCAAAAGTCGCGCTAACGCCATGGCCGGCCACAACACCCATCATCAGCCGCGTGCCTGTGCCGGCATTGCCAAAATCCAAAATGTCCATTGGGTCCAAGAGAGAGCCGAGGCCCGCCCCGTCAACCTGCCAATGTCCAAGGCCAAGGCGCTCGACCTTTGCCCCCAATTGGCGGCAGGCTTGGGCTGTGCGCAAGACATCATCGCCCTCAAGCAGGCCCTCTATCTCTGTGCGCCCAATGCATAAAAGCCCAAAAATCAGTGCCCGATGCGAGATGGATTTATCCCCAGGGGGTTTCAGGCGGCCATGCAAGGGGGCGCTTTTATGCGCGCTCAGAGGCTTGGCAGGGCCATGACCATGGCCATGGCCTGAGGGGGCGGGATGGGAGGAGGTGGGCGCAGACACGAGGGCTCCAGACAAGAGTAGAAAGGCTCACGCTCCTAGCATGGAGGCTGCCCTTTTGTCATTAAGCGATCATGCCAGCCTCAACTTCTATTTGACAGCGGCCCCGCTCATGACTTACCGAGGCGAGAAGAGACCTTTTTGCGGGTCTCGTGATCATTTTATTTCAGGGATCATCGACAGTGGCAAAACCCGAACTTGGATCCAAGCGCCAGTGCCAGAGCTGCGGCGCAAAGTTTTTCGATCTGAACAAAGATCCGATTTTGTGCCCCAAATGCGGCACAGAGTTTCAAATCATCGCCGTGCGTGCACCCGCACGCGCCGCTGCTGCCGATGATGATGAGGCTGATGAAATCCCTAATGTTGATCTCGTCTCACTTGATGATGCTGATGCCGAAAAGGCCGTTGCTGCCGTTGAGGATGATATTGAGATTGAAGATGATGGCGATGCCGATGAAACCTTCCTCGAAGAGGAAGAAGGCGATGCCGATGATGTCTCAGATCTCATCGACAGTGATTTGCAAGACGACGAAGAAAGCTAAGACAAGCTCCGCCAGCTGCGGCTGGCAGGGGCTTGTGCCACAGGCGGGATGAGGCTATATACCCGCCTGCGGCGCGCATGCCGGTCAATGTACCCACGCATTGATGATAGAAACTCATAAAGAGTTATTGGGGCCATAGCTCAGCTGGGAGAGCGCTTCCATGGCATGGAAGAGGTCGTCGGTTCGATCCCGTCTGGCTCCACCAATTTATCTCTGAGATTATCAAAGAACATATGGGGCTGCGTGCGCATATTTTTGTCATGACAGCAGCTAAATGAATATGAGTCGACGCGTCCAATATGAGGTCACTCATTTGACGACGTCTCTAGGTTTAATTGAAAAGGGCTTGGGATTATCAGTTTTGCCGCGCATGGTGCCACCGGCCAATGCGCATTCTATTATTACAACACGTCCCCTCATTAATCCAATTGTGCATCGAACTGTAGGCATTGTGGCGCGTCATGCCGCACGTCTATCACCCGCGGCTGAACGTTTTCAGGCGATGTTGATGGCAATGAAATAAGCCCTTTTGGATTGAGGCCAAAAGGGCTTACGCGCTGATGCACGCTTTGTTAGTCGATATTTGGCATTTCGCAGGTATAGCCCACAAAGCAGCTTGGATTGTCTTTGGTTTTCACAAATGCAGATTGGGCGACCTCACCTTGGCGCACACAGCTGCTGCCGACGCGGTGGTAGCGGTCATATTCAAGTGAACCCGTTGTTAAGAGAACACCCTCGCCCTTTGTGCCGCCAACTTTCCCCTGCGTCTGTGCACATGTCATATCATCCGTATGGGCAAGGGACATTTTTGGGTTGTTTTGCGCAGCAAAAGCCGAGGCTGATAAACACAAAAGGGATGCACCCACAATGAGTATTTTCTTCATTTTTTCACCTAAATATTAGACGCATCTTATTGATGCGCTTTTTATATGAATCCTAAATTTGGAAGTAAAATGGCTAGATGGTGACAAAATCATGGCATGATCTGAGGGTGGTCACTATATCCAGTTCATGCCCTTTAGGGTGACTGAGGGTTCACAATGGCCCGCAAGCGCGCGACATCTTCCTGCGGCGTAGCATAGGCCCTGTGCAGCATGTCCGTGATCTCATGCCCACTCAAAATATATAAGGGCGCATTGATTGACTGTGCATCAGCGCGAAATGAAGGATCAGTTGTTGTCTCATCAAAAGCGCGCATCATCACATCATAAAGCTCGCTTGGCACTTTGGGTCCAAAGACAAAGGGCGTGCCAATATCTTGCTCGCTAAATGTCAAAGCGAAAATGCGGCGGCTTGCGGCATCATCAATCAATTCCAGTATTGTCGGGACATCTGAAAAATCAGGATCGCGCTCCATGCCTAATTGCACGATAACGCGGCCTGTACCTGCCGCAATCCATTTTTTTATACGCTCTTTAATCGGTGGCGATGCGCCCCCGATATGTCCATCCGTTTCAAAGCGTTCAACCGCTAACATGCCAGCGGTAGAGCCCTCATAGCCTTCAATCGGTTTCAAATGGGCACCATAAAATTCATTTAACAAACGTGCTTGAATAGAATTGGGGGAATTTATGGCTTGTGAGCTGACACTCATATCATGTGAGCGTAAATCCTGTGCAGAGTGAATCGGGCTTTTGGCATTAACAACCAATAATGTGTTGTCATGTTTGAGTGAGCCAATCCATTGAAACGAAAGTGGGTCGTATAATAAAGGTGCGGTGAGCGGTGAATAGAGTTTTGAGAGAGCAATTGATTTTGATAAAGCCCCGATATAAGTGCCGTCCTGTGGCATATTTTGGTAGATGCTCGTTGCCACCTTTACGCCTTCGGCTCCCGGCATATTTTGAATGATGATGATTGGGTGCCCCTTGATATGATCAGGTAAATGGCGCGCCAGCAAACGCGCATATTGATCATAGCCGCCCCCTGCTGCGGAGGAGACAAGGACATTTATTTTTTTACCATCATAAAAATGATCAAAGGGGGTTTGCGCATGGGCTGTTGCAGATAAAAGGCTGAAGAGTAAAAGAACGGGCCAGCGCATAGATTAGCCCTTTTCGTTAGGCTGATCTGTGCCGGTATAATGTTGCGGCCAGCGCATTTTGACAATTGGACCATTTTGCGCAAAAGCGTGGCATGAATTAATACGCTGAGGCAAACGCTGGGGATCATGGTTGAGATTCACGCGCGCTTGGGCGTGAGTAGCGCCAATGGTTTGATAAGCCACGGTGGCAAGCGGTCCTAATAATTCCATGAGATGTGTGCAGCCGGCAATGCCGCCAAATAATTGCCGCACGCGTTGATTCCAGCCAGCTTTGACTTTTTCGCCTTTGAGCTTTTGAAAGCTTGCCACAATTGCCGGACAAATCGCATGGGGTGATGCATCAATGGATGCGGCGACCTCACGCACGCTCATGCTCTCATCAATCGTGAGGCGCAGCCACATGTCATGCAGCGGCGTCATGGCCTCGACATGACCACGCAAATCACTGTCAAAAGAATAGGTTTTTTGATCAAGCAAATGCGCCTCAACATCAAGCCAGCCATCGTCACGCTGATAGCCATTGAGCGTGATGGTGCGGATATGCTGATGCGTGCGGGGAGCGGGGGGAGGTAAGGGCATGGCAATCCTTAATGGGGCGCAAGAAGCGCTTGGCGTGCGCGCTCAAGCAGGGGAGCGGGCGTGGCGTAAATATGCGCGACGATCTCTTGCAAATGGGCGCCCGCAACGGGTTGAACATCAATTTTCATTTTGCGTGCATCCTCCACCAAAGCAGGATCAGCAAGAGCTGCAAGAAAGGCGGCACGCAGAGCGTTCACGCGATCAGGTGGAAGTGCGGGCGGTAGAATATAGGGGCGGCCAAAGTCTTGCTGGCTGTAGATCAACTCCATTATGCGTCGGTCATCATCTGAGCGTGCAAAATCAGGAGTGCGTGAGATGCCGCGTGCATTGAGCTCCGCATCACCTTTGATATTATCTTGTGAGATAATACGCAAAAAGCCACTCTCAAGCCAATCCGCATGTTGTTGACGCAGGGCTGGCAATCCCATGCCGCAAATACCGCTGACCTCATTTTTCTCAATTGCTAAAAAAATTTCACGCGATCCCGGATAGCCCGAGACAAGTTTAAATTGAGTGCCAATGAGATTAATTTGCACAAGTGGTTGATCGCGGGTTGAGCCACCTTCCGCGCTGGCCCCGATCACCACTTCATGCGTCATGGCATCGCTGAGACGAGTGACGCCCGTATCCGCACGCACAGCGCATAAATCAACTTCGCTATTAGCGCTCCCAAGATAAATAAATTGGCGTGGATCATATTTATATTTTTCGAGCCCTTGATATAGCGGATCAGTAATGGTGCCGGGCAGAACAGCTGCCATCACAGTGCCGTCTTTGGGCGCGATATGCGCAATATATGACGCCGCCGCGCCCCCGCCCGCTCCCACCATATTGGTGGGTATGATCTGGGGGTGGCCGGGTATGTAAGCGCCCATATAACGCGCAACAAGTCGGCCATAACTATCAAAGCCACCGCCAACTGAACCGCCGATGACAAGACTTAGCGCGCGTCCTTGATAAAAACTGCTCACATCATCCTGCGCCACGGCATGCAATGGCGCGATGGTTAACATCATCCATGTCAGCACAGCACGCATTGGTGGTGACCTCCCTAGCCATAGGTTTTCAGGACATGACGACCAATCACCATTTTCATCACTTCAGTTGCCCCTTCAGTGATACGGAAGCTGCGTTGTTGGCGCCACATTTTTTCAACAGGCATATCTTTGGTCAGACCAATGCCGCCTAATATCTGCATGCAGCGGTCTGCTACGCGAAAGGCCATTTCATCCGCATTGGATTTGGAGATATAGGCATCAACGCGAATATCATCACCCCTATCTAATTTGCATGCGGCTTCATAGACCAATAGGCGCGCTGCTTTTAACTCAACATAGGAGTCAACAAGCATGAATTGAATGGCCTGCCGCTCCGCCAAAGGCTTGCCAAAAGTGACGCGCTGTTTGGCATAAGATGTGGCAATTTCCAAACAACGCTCTGCGACACCCAATGCACGTGCGCCATGTTTGATGCGCCCAACACCGAGCCATTTTTGACCAAATTTAAAACCTTCACCTTCTTCACCAACGCGATGGCTGGCGGGAACACGCACATTATCAAACACAATTTCCCAGGGGGTATCACCCATCATTGTTTCATATTTAGCAGTGAGTGAGACGCCCTTTGTGTTCATATCCACGAGAAAACAGGAGATGCCACCTTTGGAGCCTTTGCTGCGATCAGTGGCTGCCATCACCTGTGCAAAATCAGCTTTGTCTGCATGACTGATGAAGCGTTTCACGCCATTGATGATGTAATCATCACCATCCCTGACAGCTGTTGTGCGCATAGAGCCGGGATCAGAACCGGCATCAGGTTCGGTTTGCGCAAAACAGCATTTCTTCTCGCCACGTAAAACGGGAAGCAAATATTTCTCGCGCAATTCACCTTCGAGCGAAAATAAAATTGCACGCACGCTTGGCCCCATCATGCTTTCTCCGCGTGTCGGCAGGGCAATCGTGCGCGCAAGTTCTTCCCATACGATCACGCGCGGCATAATGCCCAATCCCGGACCGCCAAATTCCTCCGGCACTTCCATCATCCAAATGCCGAGATCGCGAGCATCTTTTTGAAATTTAGCGCGCCATTCAGGCTTTAGCTCTTCATCCTCAAGCGTCTCACGCTCAAACGGAATCATTTCCTTATTCACATAACGGCGCAAATTATCCTTGAGCATTTGCAATTCATCAGGCAATGAAAAATCCATATCAGTGATCCTTTTTAATAATGCGCACATCAACAGCGCGTGGTGTTTGGCCTTGGGGTCCTACAATCAAGGGATTGATCTCAATGTCATCTATGAGGTGACGATAGTTTAGGTAAAATGCGGACAGGCCGCATATGGTCTTCACCAGATAATCGCGATCAACGGGCGGGCTGCCACGAAAGCCTTCAAACAGCGGACGAATTTTGAGTTCATCGAGCATGGCATGGGCATCCACCTCCGTGAGAGGCAATAAACGCACAGCGACATCTTTTAAGAGTTCAACAAATATGCCGCCCGCCCCAACAATCAGCAAAGGCCCATAAAGTGGGTCAGTGCGCGCACCAATGATGAGTTCAATTCCGCTGACCATTTCTTGTACAAGAAAACCTTCAATGATGGCTTGCGGGTCAAGATGGGTGATCGCGTGGCTCATATTATGCGCGGCGTGGCGCGCCTCATCTGCGGAGCGAATATTGATTTTTACGCCCCCTACTTCGGTTTTATGACTAAATTGTGGGCTCACGATTTTTACGGCAACGGGATAGCCGATGTCATCAGCGGCAGTGCCGACATCATCAATGCTGCGCACCATTTTGGAGCGCGGTGGCGAGAGATGATAATGCGCTAATGTCTGATGCAGCTGCGCGGGCTCAATATCGGCTAAAGCTCCCGTGGCAGGGGGTAAGGGCGCAATTGTGCGGCCCACACGCACGCCATAGAAACCAAGCGCGCCCAAAGCGCGAATGGTTGCGGGCAAGCCCTGTAGATAGGGAATTCCCATCTCATCTTGAAAATTAAGTGCATCAGGGCGCACCATATAATTCATACGGCTGAAGGCCAACACAGGTTTGTGCGTCGATTGCGTTATGGTTTTGAGAATGTTGATGTCGGGCGTACGCTTGCCATGAGGCAAAACAGCGGCCCATGCCAAAATATCAACATTCTCATCATCGGCGACAGCGCGACACATTTCAGCAGCATTGCTATCATTTGAGGGGATGCCGGCATCTAGGGGATTTTTAATTTCCATATCAGCGGGAATAAGATGCCGAATCTTCGCTTTTGTTGCCTCACTTAATTGAGGCGATGTGATCGTGCCGATCTCTTCAATATGATCATAAAGTAAATCAACTGTGCCGCCTGATGTTGTGACCCATCCCACGCGCGCACCTTTGGGCAGTCGCTCGCATTGAAAGGCTAATGTCGTTTCAACGAGATCATCAAGACTGGCGCAAGCGATAATGCCATAGCGTTCGCACATGGCTTTAAAGCCAGCGTAATCACCTGCAACTGCACCTGTGTGTGAGAGAGCTGCTAATTGTGATTGAACGGATTTGCCTGTTTTAATCGCGATAATTGGCTTGCCTGCTTTTAAGGCGCGTGCTGCTGCCTGCATAAAAACAGCAGGACGTCTTATGCCCTCAATAAACAGAACAAGTGTGGTGGTTTGGGGATCATCAACAAAGTGATTGATGAAATCAGCCAAATCAATATCAAGTTCATTACCGCTAGAATAAGCGCAGCTAAATTTAACACCACGGGCGGCAGCTGATTGCACAATGAATTGTAATGTGCCCCCTGATTGTGACACAAGCGCAACGCCACCGGCGGGCACATTCACAAGGCCGGTATTGGGATAACCAAAGAAGCGATGATGAAAATGATTGCCGCCCATGCAATTTGGGCCATTGAGTGAAATGCCAGAACGGCGCACGAGGGAGCGAAGTGCCACAGCGCGTGCATTATGTTCGGGATTATGCCCCTCACCGATATTTCCTGCATAGACAGTGGCGCTTTTAAGCCCATGAATAATGCCTTGCTCAAGCACGTTTTGGACTTGCGCCGCTGGCACAATCACCGCCGCATGATCCACCGCTTTGGGAATAGAAGCTAAATCAGGATAGCATGGCACGCCCCAAATCTCTTTTAATTTGGGATTAACGGGATAAATAGCGCCTTGATATCCCGCGGCATGCAGACTGTCCCAAATCCTTTTGGGCCAATTGGCACGTTCACTCGCGCCCACAATCGCCACACTGCGTGGCGCGCATAAGGATGCTATTGATTTAAATCCTTCTCGTTCCCGATCCCTTACATCACTTTGCACAGGCCTCTCCCATAATTCATTTTATATTTTCATTCGTGTGAAGCGCTGCTTTGAAGCGCTCACGTCTTTGCTTGCTATACATATCTTTGTAAGAGCGCGGTCCGATGGGCCCTTGCTCAATAATGATCTCGGCAAAACTGGGGCCGCGTTCGCGTATAAACGCGGGCATGATCTGATGAAAGTCAGCTGTGGTGGTGATGCGATGTGGGTGTGTAAATCCTGCGCTTTTGGCAAGGCCACAAAAATCAACATGGGTTGAGGGTAGGGGATGGCCTCCATTGGCCTCATAACTTCCATTATGCCAAACACTGTAATGTAAATTGGGAAGTGCGAGGGAAGCCATTGTCACCAATGTCCCAAGATTCATAAGCAGGCTTCCATCCCCATCAAGTACGATAATGTTGCGCTCAGGATAAGCGAGTGCCAAGCCAATAGCATGAGATGAGGCAAGCCCCATGGCGCCAAAGAAATAATAATTTAAGGGGCGCTCATTGATGGTGATCCAATCTGAGGCGGTCGAATAGGCCGCGACAATAATTTCATCCGTGATGAGTTGGTGCAAATGATCGAGACATGCGCGGCGATTCATGCGGCCACCTCATCTTGGGGTGGGAGAGGGCGCGTGCCAATTAAGATGGCCAGCGGGCGTGATGTGCGATAAGCCTCATCAATGGCAGGGGCGATAAGCGCCACATCATCATCACTATGCACGCACATATGTTTTATGCCCAACACATCAAGCAGCGGCTCGGTAATGCGCACGCCATAACGGGTTGAGTGAATTGGCTCGACGCCCGCTTCCTTGCCGAGCAGGCCGATCATCATACACATCGGCAGAGATTGTTCGCATGCCATGGCCCGTATGGCGTTCATGGCATAAAGAAAACCTGTATATTGAATAAGAATGAGCGCGCGTTGATCGCCATAGCTGAGCCCTGCGGCAATACCAAAGGTTTCATCTTCCTTGCAGGTGCGAATGAGTTTGATCGCGCGATCAGCTGCAAGAGGGGCTAATAATCCCTGCGCCGTATGTAAGTCAGGCACAGATAAGACATAACGAACATCAGCCGCTTTTATTGCGTCAATGATGGATGCGCCATGTAAGATGGGCTGTGATGAAGATGATGTCATCATCTAATCTCCGGCTATGGCGCGCGCCCGCGCCTTAATCTCAGGGGATGTCTGATAAAGCTGTTCAATGGTATTTTGCACATCCTCACCCCGATCAGGGCCAATGAGGAGATGCAATGTCTCTGCCTCCGCAAGAAAATCCTTATCCTTCATCGTTGCATCAAATGCACGCCGCAAGGCCGTGATCCGCTCATCGGGCACAGAGAGAGGAGCGATAAAGGGGCGGCCGATTTGCGCGCCTGCCAGTAATAAATCTAATGTTTGTTTTTTTGTGTCATCATCCAATATATCGCGTGCATATGTAATGGAGCTTGGCATATGAGGCGGCACAGTGCGCGAAAAGCGTAAGTGAATATTGATTTTTTGATCGCGCAACCAATCATCGGGCATGGAGGTCCATGAGCCGCAATCGCCATCGAGTTCACCATTTTCAATTGCAATTTTTTTATCAGCCGATCCCGGATAGCCCTGCACTGTTCGCAAATGAATGTTAAATAGCATTTGCAAAATGCGATCATCAATATAAGCCGAAGTACCAATGCCCGTATTGCCAAATACCATATCGCCTTTTGTTAAAAAGGCGTCGAGGGTGGTAATATGACGCGCTCCCCAAGTGAAGCACACACGCACGTCTTCGCTTATGTTACCAATCCACGCATAGCTGCGAAAATCAGGCATATTGGCCGAGGATTGCGTGAGGGATTGTGTAATCAAACCCGGGTTAAATGTGACAAGTGTTGTGCCGTCTTTGGGTGCGCCTTGATCGAGATATTGGACAGCCTTAAGGCTCGCCGCGCCCGGCATATTTTGCACAACCACTGCAGGCTGGCCGGGAATATATGTGCCATAATGGCGCGCAAGCAAGCGGCCATATTGATCATAGCCGCCCCCCGATGAAAAACCAACGATGAGGCGAAGTGTTTTGCCTTGGTAAAAATGAGCGGCGCTGTCATGCGCCCATGCAGATGTCGCGCCCCATGCCAGAGCAGACAACAATAGAGCGGCTATCGCCACGAGATTACGTTTCATCGCACCCTCCCAAGCGCTCTGTCGCGTCATGCCTTTGGCTTTGTGTCCGCGAAGATGACCACGCCATCAAGCGCCAGACCCTTTTCAGTGTCAACCCGAAATGGGTTGATATCAAGAGCTGCAATATGGCCGTCGCTATCACACATGAGATGTGAGAGCTTTACAAGCGCATCAATCACACTCTCTTCGGCTAATTTTTGTGTTGACCGAATCCCGCGTAAGCGTTGCCCCGCTTTGGTCCGGCTGATAAGAGCCTTGGCGTGTGTTTTTGATAAGGGCAATGCTGCGACCGCACTGTCATTGACAAGTTCGACATCAATGCCCCCCGAGCCAAAGACAATGACAGGGCCGACATCAGGATCGTTTTTGCATCCAATGAACAGATCAAGCCCTTCACTCATTGATTGCGCCAGAAGATAGCCATCGCAGCGATAATGCGCAGGTAATTTGGCCCATTGCGTCTGCACATGTTCCCATGCCCTGCGCAAATCACTCTCATTGCCGATATTAAGCACGACAAGACCTGCGTCTGTTTTATGGGTGACATCAGCGCTCAAAGCTTTCAGCACAAGCGGATATCCAAGATCAGCCGCGCCTTTTTGTGTCTCATCCCATGTCTGCGTAATCACCTCACGCGCACAAGCCACGCCATAAGCGGCAAATAAATCTTTGGATTGATGCTCATTAAGTGTTGAGCCTTGCGCGTTGGCGCGTGCTTTTTTGAGTGCTGCAAGGCCTTGCGCATGGGGAGTGGGCAGCGCAATGCGGTGATGATCTGTTTCATGATATGCAATCAATCCCGCCACCGCACGCAAGGTGCGTTGTGTTTCCTGTAAAAAGGCGAGATGGGGAAGATCATGGCGTAAGGCTCGACTATAATCGGTCAGGCCATAAGAAATCATACTGACGAAAATAACTGGTTTTTGGGCTTTTTGGACCAATTGATTAACACCGCGCAAATTGGCTTCCTTACGTTCTGTGCCGGCTGCGCGCGGTAATTCTTCCTGCAAAAATAAAATATCTATATCGGGGTCGGCCAGCATAATCTCAACGCATTTCAAATAGGCCTCGCCACTGCGCAGGGCTGAGAAGCCAGCGTCTAAGGGATTGCCGATGATAGAGCCGACCGATAACACATCGGATAATGCTTTATGTGTCGCAGCGCTCAGCGGTGCAAAGGAGAGTTGATGTTCATCGGCGGCATCAAGAAAGAGGCCGCGCATGCCACCAGAAAATGTAATAGCGCCCAAACGCCGTCCTTTTGGCAATGGCGCGTGCACACAAAAATCAACGATCTCGATGACATCATCCAGATTTTTGGCGCGCACAACACCAGCCTGTCCTGCAACTGCATCAAAGGCGGCCATTGAGCCTGCTAATTTGCCTGTATGTGCTGCCGCCGCTTCTTGCCCCGCGTTTGATGAACCTAATTTCATCACCACAACCATTTTGCCCTGAGCGCGTGCTAAACGGCAGGCTTCTAAAAAACCTATGCTGTCATGGACGGCTTCGAGATAGCAAACAATGACTTTAATTTTGGGGTCATGGGCAAAGTAATGAATATAGTCAGCGCTATTCAGTCCAGCTTCATTGCCGCTTGTAATCGCAAAAGCGCTATTAATACCGCGCTCTTCCAATGTCCGTTTAAGAGCCATGACAATGCCGCCCGATTGCCCAAATACAGCAACAGGTCCATCGCTGAGTTGTTGTGGACGATCATCGGTCATCGCAAACATGCTATGACGGGCATTAAAATTACCAAGACAATTGGGGCCAGATACCGCAAGCCCTGTCTCTTTGATGAGATCTGAAAGCGCGCGCGCCAGCTCTTGGGAGTGTTCATCAAGCGCTTCACCAAAACCCGAAGTCATGATGATAGCACTGCGTGCGCCCGCATGATGGGCTTGACGTAAGACGCCAACAACATGTTGTGCGGGCGTTAAGACAATTATTTGATCGGGCGGCTCAGGCAAATCGTCAAAACGCTGATAGCATTTTGTATCCCAAACCTGCTCACGGCTTGGGTTATAAGGATAAACGGCCCCCTTAAAGTGATAACGCTGTAAATTGCGCCAAACGCGTTGCGGCCAATTGCCAGCCTTATCGGTCGCGCCGGCAATTACGATATTGCGGGGGAATAATAAAGCCTCAACGCGGGCTATTATGTGATCGTCGGATTTATTATTCATGTTGATTGCCCCCCCCATTTATATCGGCTTATTTTTAAGCGCGTAATCCAAGTCCTGTTTTTTCTGTGATGCGATGTAAAAAATAAGCAAGAATACCTGTTGCTGCGCCCCACATTAAACCAAGAGCGGCTAATTCTGGACTTTGCCCATTGCCCCAGAGATCAAACATAGCGAGCGCAATGGTTTGTGACCCTGCACCTGATAATATAATGGGCACGGAGAGGGCGCGTGTTGAAACAAGAAAAATAAAAGTCCATCCTGCAATGAGAGAAGGGACAAGCAATGGCAAGGTGATGCGCCTGAGCACATCAAACATATGCGCGCCTGACATGATAGCTGCTTCTTCAATCTCACTATGAATATGCATCATACCAGCCACACAATAGCGCAAGCCATAGGGTAAATAAGCAATGCAGAAGGCCCAGATGATAATCCATATTGAGCCATAAATGCCGATGGGCAAAGCAAGAAACACCTGCATGACGCCAACCGCCAGCACAATGCCGGGAAATCCAAGCGGCAGACTTGCCAAGAGATCAATCAACACCGCTCCCTTGTGATTGCGCACAATCAGAAATGAACTCAAGGCGGCAAAAATCATCACAACGCTTGCGCTGATCGTTGAGAGTAAAAATGTATTTCCAATAAGGGCCAAATAACGTTCGCTGTGTAAAATATGTTCAAAATGAACGAGCGTTAAACGCTGCAGTCCGGCCCAACTTACGGGGGCATAAAAAGGCGACAAGGAGAGCCATACCAGCATAGCGAAGGGAATGATAACAACGCATAAAAAATTAAGACACAACCAGCCGCCAGCTAATGAGCGTCCGCGACCAAGATCAATCATGCGAGGTCGAAAATTTTTACCGCTTAATGTTGCATAAGATCCGCGATGGCGCGTGAGCACGCGATAGATCATTAAGAGGATGATCACGAGTGCTAATAAAATCAGCGCGACAGCATTGCCTGAATCAATATCAGGGGGCATGGTGCGATTGATATATTCAAACACATCAGTTGTCAGCACATGCACTTTGCCCGGCAATCCCACAAGGCTCGGCACTTCAAATGCTTCGAGGCAGCGAATAAAAATTAATAATATAAGGGCTAAAATAGCAGGTGCTGCTAAAGGAGCGGTGATGCGCATTAAAACATGGCGCTGTGAGGCGCCGCTTATTAATGCCGCTTCTTCAAAATCGGGATTGGCATAGCGAAAGCTTGTGCTCAATAATAAAAAAGCAAGCGGCGACCATAGCAAGCCCTCAATTAAAATCATGCCGCTCAGACTATAGACATCAAACAACAGTTGGGATGAGCCTGTCCATGCGCGCCAGAGTGAATTAATCGGCCCTGATTTATTGAGCACGCTTAACCAGGCGCTGACGTAAAGCACATAAGGCGTGCCAAGAGACATGAGACTTGTGATGTGTGTCAGAATTTTAAATGGGGCATTTGTGCGCGCAACAAGAAAAGCCGAAAAGCCACCTAATAATAATGCAATCACAGAGCTGCCACAGGCAAATGCAAGGGTATGGATAATGCTGGGGATGAAATTTTTTTGACTGATAATAAATGAGAGACGATGTAAATTAAGGGACCAACCCTGCGCATCAACATCAACAACCGCCCCTCTGACAATTATCAGGAGCGGCGGCACAACAAGTATGAAGCTCACGACAACAATAAGGCCCGTGATGATCTGCGTGGCATGGGCAGAAAGCCAAGATGAAAAATAAGAGGGGCCACCTTGTTTCGTCATCGCATTACGACATCATTCGAAATACTCACGATAAAGCGCATACCATTTTGGCATATTGGCATCTAAGCGCTCGGGCGTGAAATAAGTGGCTTTAAAATCAACTCCATTGGGGCGCAATTCAGGATGGCGCGGCGCAATAGCGGGATCAATAGGTATGTAATCTGCGTCACGATAAATTGCTTGCCCTTCATGCGATATAGCAAAATCAATAAATAATTTTGCAGCATGAGGATGCGGGGCTTGTGCGGTGGCCGAAATCACCGAAAATGTCGCCATTGTATTATCAAGCGCTTGCCATTGTGATGGTGCGCCTTTGGCCGCGCTAATAAGCGCGTGATTGTTAAATATATTCAGCGCAATCGAATATTCACCCGCAATGACTTGATCGAGCACTTGGCGCGCGGCCACAGAGAGCGATGCGATATTTTGCGCGCTCAGTGCTTTGAGATAAGCGCGACCTTTTTCCTCGCCCATGCTTGCAAGGACAACGCCGATAAAGCCAGGGGCGGCTGAGCTTGAATGGCTGGTATTCCAAACCATCTTCCCCTTCCATTGCGGATCAAGCAAATCTTCAAAATGATGCGGCACTTTGTTGGCGGGCACGGCATCTGTATTATAGCCAAGTGTTAGGACATAAAGATTTGTCGCCACCCAATATCCCTCAGGATCATAAAAATCCGCGGGTAGATCTTTGGTGTGGGGTGGAAGCCATTGCATCACCAAATGATCGCGCTTGAGCGCCGCAACCGCCGCTGTGCCATCAAACACATCAGCTTGCACGCGCCCCGCCTTGCCTTCATTGAGCAAACGTAGAGCCACTTCATTTGAGTCTGCTCTGACATAATCAACTTTGATTCCATATGTGCGGGTGAACGCTTCGGCTAAAGGGCGTGCTAATTGATCAATAATTTGTGTGGTGTACCACACCACACGCCCTTCTTTTTGTGCGGCATCAATCAGTGATTGATCAACCGCTTGTGCACGCAAAGGCAAGACTGACATAGCCAAATAAGCAGCAAATATAAGTGCTTTTCTGGTGTTGTTGACATATTGCATCTGCGTGCTCTCCGTCATCGAGGCTTGATGTTAGACATCGCGCTTAAAGTCACCCAAGCCCGGTTTGAAGGTTTTTTCATCCAAAAATTGCTTCATTGCTTTTTGGCGACCACCTTCGGGATCAACATGCTTAAGCGCATCGCTTTTGGCATTGAGATAATCCATTGCTTGCATTTGCGACATATTGCGCACCACACGGACGGCATCTTTGGTATAGCGCACTGCTGCAGGGCTTTTCACTTCAAGCTTGCGTGCAAAGGCCAATGTCTGCTCACGTAATGCGGCGAGCGGGAATGATTTATTGACAAATTTCATCTGTGCTGCCTCTGCGCCAGAAAATTGCTCACCTGTCACAGAATAATAAATGGCATCACGATAATTCATGACTTGCGTGACTGCCCATGCCACGAGGCCGCCAGGGATAATGCCCCAATTAACCTCTGAGAGACCAAACAGCGCATCATCGGCCGCAAAAGCAAAATCGCAGGCAATAACAGGTGTAAATCCACCGCCAAAGCAATAGCCATGCACCATAGCGATTGTGGGTTTGGGGAAATTCGATAATTTATCCCACCGCCATGAATGCGCCGCGCGGCGTGCCCGCACGCGCGCTTTGGGATCACTTTCTGTACCGCGGAAATAAAGCTTGAGATCTTGGCCCGCGCAAAAATTACCACCCGCGCCAGTAATAATAACAACACGTGTTTGCTCATCTTCTTCGGCCCAGTCCAGCGCATCGCACATATCAAGATGCAATTGTGGACTCATCGCATTGCGTTTTTCAGGTCTGTTGAGAATGATAAAAGTTGTAGCTCCCTCGCGTTCAATTTTTACATTTTCTAAGTGCAACACATCGGACATATCGTCTGCTCTCCCTTTAGTTAATTTAGTTATGCTATTTAGAATAAATCTTTGGGCTGATTATCGCCTGCTGTGGTTTCATCATACCAAAGAGGATCCATGCGGCTTTGCGCCCCTTCGCGTTTCAGAGTGGCTTCAAATTCATGGCGCAAGAATGGATCTTCTTCGTGATAGGGAATAGCCCCGCCACCTTTTTTAATATCAATCGCGCCTTTGTCGGTAATGGCTTCTCCGGGCAGGCCGGGTTTGCGCGAGGTTGAATTATTGGGTCCAAACCACGCGCTTAGGCGCAAAGGATCCTTGCTTGTACCGAAATGCTGATGAAACCAATCACCCGCCATGGGCGCGGCAGAGACCATGCCGCCAAATTCATAATCTTGACGCTTGACGCGATCAGCCATGCCATTTTCCCAAGGACGCATGCCAAGACTTTCAGGCCATGTATAGGTATAGCCCTTGCCTTTAAGGCAGACGAGAACAGCGGCTGAGGCATGTTTATGCGCTTTGGAATAGCGGCCTGTTTCATGCTGACCAATCCAGAGATAAAAACGATTGCCTGCCATATGCGGCTCAATGCGCCGATAGCCTGGTGAGCGGCGATTATCGAGGGGTAGGTCACATTGGATGACATCAGGAATATAATTTGTGCGCTTCATCGCAAGCCCGCGCACGGGGTCGGGCGCAATATCATCATTGGGCCTGAAATAATCTGATGTGGCGGCATAACGATCAGAGAAATGAAATGGGCAATTGAAGATAAATTCAGTATTATCAACGAGATTAAACATATTGGGCGCGCTTGTTCCACAGAGTAAAACAGCTGGCGCATTGGTGGCATTGATGAATTGATGTGAGGCATTGAGCGGAATGGAGAACATAGATCCTTTCTGCCATTCAAAAGTTTGTTTTTTGCTTTGCCCATCATGCCATACATCTGTGGAGCCGCGTCCTTCAATGACAAGCACAATTTTTTCATACATATGCTTTTCAATATTGAGTGCACCCCCAGCAGGGACTTCGACGACATACATGCCCCATAGGCCCTCGGTGCCATAAAGCTGAATGTAAGAACCGCGTCCTCCCAGCCGCTTCCATGGCTGAAGCGGTAAATCCAGAACTGTGCGCACACCAATGCCACGGTAGATAGGAATGCCTTCTGCCTCCATAAACAGATCATAAGGCATA